>Ga0116231_10007972_pt1 | contig 18898 bp, 18 predicted proteins | sample S1TSphgellanicum_2_FD_89695 | JGI IMG/M metagenome (GOLD analysis project Ga0116231, IMG submission 89695) | Host-associated microbial communities from peat moss isolated from Minnesota, USA - S1T2_Fd - Sphagnum magellanicum MG | ecosystem: Host-associated > Plants > Peat moss > Unclassified...
GTTCGTGATGAAGGTGATGGTCTGTCACTTTGTGAGCGACTCTCATGAGGTTATGACTGCACTCATTGTTGTGTTACCTTTAATTGTTGTTGTGGAGATTTCTCTGCAACTTCATCAATCTTTAAGTATTTCAACTGGCCTGAAATTGTGGGTGTCTGGTGAGGTGTGCTGTTTGGTACTCAGTTGAGGAATTAGTTGGTTAGCTTATTGATGTTAGTGATGTTTTTCTTCACGTTTTCCACCTTTCTTGGTGTTGGCAGTCTATAGTAATCAACAATTGGAATGTCTCTGCCTGTGTGTGGCTTAGGAGGTCAAGTAAGGTGTGAACCTATTGCTTCCTGATAGGTCATATATGGAAATGCATACATCCATGGAGTGCATGGATGCATGCATACATGGAATGCATGCATGAAGGTCATACATGGAATGCATATTCCTGTAATTTGCAGTTTATAGAGAACTAAAATTTTTTCATTGAAAAACAATGGGACGTTCACATGTCCTCAGAGTGAGTTGGTGACAGTAGGAAGTTTGGGTTTAGGTATGTTGAGTTCCTGCTGGTGTTATCAGTGGTTTGATGCTAATATAAGCAATTATTTGTGTCCTTGTGAGCAGTGTGCAGTTTCAGGAGCAGTAGTGAAAGCCCATGGGAATACTTCAGGGAGACGATCAGCATTTTTGCCACTAGCAAGTCAGAGCACATCCTTGAGATCAGTAAGAGCCATTTCAGGAAGGACATCAGGATTTGTCCCCCAACTTGTGAGCCAATCAAAGGGGAGCCTTACCAGGGTTAGATGTGAGGCTACAGTTGCTGAGAAGGAAGCCCCTGTGGAGAAGTATGAGTATCAAGCGGAGGTAGTCATATGCTCCTTGTTCCCACTGAAGAATGACTCTCTGATTTGAGTGTTAAGATTCTTGTTTGAAGGATGATTTCAAATCTAAGTGTGGAGCTTTCTAAAGCCCTCTTTGTCCCTAACAGATCATGCTATCAAGTTTCTATCTTGTTGTTTCCATATTTTAATGTTGGCTTCTTTGTTTGCTTGTCCTAATTTCTCTATCTCATATTTTTCTTTCATCTTTGTTCTTTGTACTCTTGGTTATCTCCTCCTCTTGTTATGTTTTGTTGAGCCTTAAGCATCAGGGGTGAGTCCTCCTCTCACTGCTGATCTTAGTTTTCTTGGAAGGTGTAGACTTGTGTGGTCTTGGATGCAGTGTACTTCAAACTATGCAATGGACAACTATATAGTTTTTTACTAGAATACCTGGAACTTAAGGTGCAGATGTTTGTAAAGTGGCTTGCCTTGGACTTTGGGCAGATTATTTTATACTACTCAGCACCCACTGCTGGGAGTTGATGTGCCAGTAGGGAGTCATGGTGTCTCTCCTATGTTATTTGTGATGAAGTTGATAGTCTGACTTCATTCTTTTTGATTGCACAGGTCAGTCGGCTGCTGGATCTTATTGTACACAGTCTTTACAGCCATAAGGAAGTCTTTTTGCGGGAGCTCATCAGGTACATGTGACAGCCTCAGGTTTGTAGGTTCAAAACTTTTGCTCGGAGGAGGTGCTTACTATGGAGATAATATGTACCTGGAGATAATATGGAGTTTTCTTGATTCTCACAAGAGTTCTCAGTATGTCAGTGACTGGGCTGTCCCATTGAATCCAAGATTGGATCATCTATTGTTATGTCATGGGATTCTGATGTGACCATGTTGAAGGTTCAAAATTGATTTTTTATTGGAAAGCCTTTGGATAAGTTGACGGGGCAAGGCCTCTTTCTATTGAAATGGACTCTCGTGATTGATTTTTGTGGCTGCTACTGTTGTTGGGTTTTTTCCCTTTTTTGTTAAATTCCAACTCATCAACTGTGGGTTGTGGTGTGATCCTGCAGCAATGCAAGTGATGCCCTGGATAAGCTGCGGTTTTTAAGTGTCACAGATCCAAGTTTGATGGATGTGAACCCCAACTTGGATATTCGCATCAAGACTGATTCTGATGCAGGAACCATTACAATCACGTGAGCTCCCAACCTCCTCGTCTGTTTTACTGAAAGTTGAACTTTTGGGTGGTTTGAGGACTTATTTATAGTGATGTGAAATGCTATGGCACAAATTTGAAGATGTATCGAAGTGTTCTTCTCACTTGTGGATATGAGGTAGGTACTTACCTGGATTCAAGTTGATTTGGGTTTTATTCTGGTTTGTGGTGTTGCCAGGGATACTGGTATTGGTATGACACGCGAGGAACTTGTTGAGAGTCTGGGCACCATTGCACAAAGTGGAACTGCAAAGTTCATGAAGGCTCTGAAGGTGAGTTTGGAGGACACATTAATCCATAAGCTGGTAGCCAACTCTTTTGTTAGGTTTATGGCTTTCATGTAGTTTAGGGACTCTACCATAGTGAAAAGTTCTGTTGTGGAATCATGGAATCTATATAAAAGCTAATAATCATCTTTCACATACACATCAGGGAAGTAGTTTCATTTAATGTACGATGTCTGAAAGAGAGCTTGTTTCTGAAATGGATTGGGTGGATCCACCTATTGCAGGAAAGCAAGGAAAATAATGCTGCTGATAACAACTTGATTGGCCAGTTTGGTGTTGGTTTTTACTCTGCCTTCCTGGTTGCTGAGAAGGTATTCTCTTGGTGTAAACCTGGGAGCTTTTGATGCCTAATTTGCAACTTCAAGTCCATTGCAACTTTGTTCCGACACTTTGCAACTGAGTTGCAATCCTCTTGCCCAAGTCCATGGATAGCTATGGCCTGTTATGTTTCCTTGACTTTGTTTGGGCTTTAGATCTAATGGTGAAGTTCAGTCAATTCTTGACAGTTTTTGGGTTGGGCTTGTACAGGTGACTGTCTCTACTAAGAGTGCAAAATCAGATAAACAATATGTATGGGAAGGAGAAGCTGACACAAGTGTATACACTATCCGTGAGGAGACAGATTCTGATAAGCTGCTTCCTCGTGGGACTGTCATCACTCTCCATCTCAAGGTACATGTTGAAGAAGATACATGTCACTTGTGACTCAGTTTCTCTAGTTGTAGCAAATTACATTGTAGCCTGTCTCTGCAAGCATCGATCGGTACTGGTTCTTAGTTTGAAGGCAAATCTATTGGTTGAGTATGTCAGGACATAAAGAAGAGAGGTCATGATCCTAAAGTCTTTACTACTAAGGCTTTGAAATGTGTCAAGGTTTTAAGTAAATGCCTTGGGGTGTGCAGGCAGATGATAAGTTTGAGTATGCAGATGCTCTCAGAATACAGAACCTGGTTAAGAATTACTCCCAGTTTATATCTTTCCCCATATACACATGGCAGGAGAAGTCGCAAACAAAGGAGGTATAGGCTCTCTCTCAGCTCCCTAGATTGCATTGTCATTTTCTCAGGCTCCTGGTTTATAACAAATGTTCAGATTGAAGTGCAAAGAACAGATTGTGATTCTTATCATATTTTTCATATTGGAATCTCATGGGCATATTGCACTGGACAGGTAGATGATGATGGAGAAGAACTGAAAGAAGAAGAGGTGAAAGAGGGAGCTGATGAAGAAAAGAAAGAAGTATGCGCTTTTGGCTTTTGTTTCCTGCTTTGTGATTTTGACTTATTTTTACTGTTTGTTGGATATGTATCAGAAGATGTGCTGCTCCAAGCAGGGTATGAACTATGTGCATGGTTTTTGTAATTTGGTCTTTGAAAATATGCAGAGAGATAACTTGCCGATTGTAATCTTTGCAGTACAAGAAAAAGAAGTCTATTACAGAAAAGTACTGGGATTGGGAGCTTGCCAATGATACCAAACCTATCTGGGTATGTATGTTTGTACTTCAAAGCTGACTATCCTTATTTCACAATGCCTGGATTATGTGCTGTTTAGCAAAGTCAGAGTTGTCATTAGAGTTTTACAGACCAGGAATTTTGTTTGCTTCTTGAGTTTGTATATGTGGTACTTGTGCTGGCAGATGCGTAGCCCAAAGGAGGTTAGCAAGGAAGAATATAATGCATTTTGCAAAAGCACATTTAAGGAGTTTATTGACCCCCAGGCCTACACTCATTTCACCACTGAGGTAAGAACTTGATAAGTTGATGAGTGCAGGAGAAATCACTCTCTCTTTCTTTGATGGAAAACTTATCTTGTCTTTGACATTGTAATAAGGAGGAAGCCATATTTCTCCTCTGATACCTCCAAAAATCTCTAGTATTGGTTCTGGAATCAGATGTTAGGATATCTTAGAGTGAGGCATCTAACTAAGTCTAACTGTTTAGACATTATCTGATGCTGGTTAGCTTTTTCACAAAGTATGGAGTGCAGTCACTTTCTACAGCAATATTAGGAGTTCAGAATACTGTTCTTTTTCTTACAAATAATTACACTTCCCAATGAAATATATTTGGTTCGATATCAATTATGTGTTAAAACCAGGAATTTTTCTCTATTTATGTGATTGGCATAATTGAAAAAAAAATCTCTTTGGCCAAATAACCTGGGAAACTGAGAGTGGACCCTGAATTGTGCTTACAGGGAGAGATTGAGTTCAGAAGCCTTCTATTCATTCCAGGCATGGCTCCCTTCAACACAGATGAAATGTTGGGTGCCAAGACCAAAAACATTCGCTTGTATGTCAAGCGAGTTTTCATCTCTGATGAGTTTGATGGAGAGTTGGTAAGTTTTACAACCTCATGTGATTTTGGATTATTTTGCTTGTGCAATTCATATGAGATAATTTTTTTGATGGTGCAATTGGGCAGTGAGCTGACTAGTGATATTTGTTTGTGCAGTTCCCACGGTACTTGGGTTTCATTAAAGGTGTGGTGGACTCCAATGACCTTCCTTTGAACGTCTCCCGGGAAATTCTTCAGGAGAGCCGCATTGTAAGTTGAAGATTTTGATTGCTATTTCTCAAGTTTGCTCAATTTGAAGATTTAAATTGTTGTTTGTTTTCAACTCATCAGTTTCCCTTACAAATGTAGGCAAAACTGTACCCTTTTTGCACAGTAAGGTGAAATAGTTTCTTGATAAGTGCAGGTCCGTATCATGAAGAGGCGACTTGTGCGGAAGACATTTGACATGATTGATGAAATTGCCAATCGTGAAAACAAAGAGGTGTGCTGAGAAAATCTACTGGTCCTTTTGCTGTTACTCATGAATCTAGGAAGGAATTCGAGTTTGATAGAGAGACAGTATCATAGTATCATAACTATATGGTTTTAAGTCCAGGAAAAGCGATAAGGCTTTGAAGAGTTTAAATGTTTTTGGTCAGTTAGTCAAGGAATATGCAGCAATAAATTGTAACTGCTGCAGTATGAATATTGCTGGCAGATGTCTTTTCTTTTGACAGATTATCCTTTATGTCCATTTGCTGTCACATACTACTTTGTCTGGATTCTTTTTTAAAGATATTTGCTGGTATATTATTTGACCTGGAATCGATATAACCTTCTTATCATGTGATTCTCGATTTTATCCATGTTGACTTTGAAAATAAGTAAATTTGGTTTGCTACTTATGAAGATGCTTCCTCATGTGAAACAATTTGTTCTCATTGATTTGAACTTGACAGAGGTTTTCCTTTTCTGTGCTCTTCAACAGGACTACAAGACATTCTGGACTAGTTTTGGGAAGAATTTGAAGCTAGGTTGTATTGAGGATTCTGGCAATCATAAGCGGTTGGCACCTTTGCTGAGATTTCACTCAAACAAGCATGAAGAGGATTTGATTTCTCTTGACCAGTATGTGGAAGGCATGAAACCAGATCAGAAAGCCATTTACTATCTGGCTGCTGACACTATCAAAAGTGCTAAGAGTGCACCATTTCTTGAAGAGTTGGTGAAGAGAGACTTGGAGGTAAGCTAATTGCCATTCAATACATGCTTGCTACTGTTCCTCCCTGGAAGTAGTAATCATTTGGTCTAGGAGTATGGCACTGGTGTTCATCTCTTGCTGTCATGAACTTGATTGGTGGTTTGCTATTTGATAAAATGTCATGGGAGGATAGTGTTTTTCTGAAGTTTTCTGAGAGATTGACAAGGCAGCCATGGGTTTTGGCAGGTTCTATTTCTGGTTGAACCAGTTGATGAAGTAGCACTAACTAATTTGAAAGAGCACAAGGAAAAGAAGTTTGTTGACATCAGCAGGGAAGATTTGGAACTTGGTAAGCTATGGTCATCTTTATATCTTGAACCAAGGATTTTTCCAGTTTCTGCATCTCTGCTGTTTTTCTCCTTGTTAAACTCAGCTATTTGCAATAATTTTCTCCATAGATTCTCCGATATTCTGGAAGACCTATATTCCTGATAAAATTGAGTGTAATTCGTCTGGTGGCTTCCAACCATTCACAAAATTGTACTTAGTACACTGGTTAATAATAACATTGATGCTGCTAACCAAATCTTTCTTACAGGGAGGTATACATGGTGAGTAGTGGAGGCTGTGAAATGTTTTTGAAGCTAAAACTGCAGCTAATGGTATTCACGTCAGGAGAATAATCTCATTGGTTTGCATCTGATTCGCTTTCTGGTTATGGGAGACACAGATAGCCATCTATACATCCTCCTATTCATCCTTACATTTACTTTATGGGTGTAAAATCCTAGGTGGAGCTGAGGATGAGGAGAAGGAGAAGGAGATTGAGAAAGAATATAAGGAACTTTGCGATTGGATGAAAAGAAATCTTGGTGACAAGGTGGCAAAAGTTCAAATTTCCAAGCGAATCAGCTCTTCACCCTGTGTGCTTGTCTCAGGAAAATTTGGGTGGTCAGCTAACATGGAAAGGTACATGAGATTAAGTTGAACTTTGAACAGTTGTGCCTCCCTCCCAGGAATTTTGATTAATGAAACTGATCAAGAGGGTAATGAGCATTGCCAGCATTGTTTCTTTTCTTGTGGAGGTTCGGCTGTGAAAATGGGATGTCTTGTGAGAAACTGGGAAAAGTTGCATTCAGGGAAGTTTTCTATTATGTTCTGCATTTGCAGTTTTAGTAACCTTGTGCATACTAATATGTACAGGATAATGAAGGCCCAAACACTTGGGGATACTTCACATATGGATTTCATGCGAGGACAACGGATACTGGAGATCAATCCCAACCATCCAATAGTCCAGGATCTAAAGGTAGGTGTACTTATGAATAGTCTTTGGACATGAGGTTCTCATGATGTGTTTTCTGGTTTGGGAGGAATGATTTGTCTAACTCTGAATTTGTCCACCTTGCAGCACACAAGTAAGAGTAATCCACAAAGTGCTCAATCAAAGCAGATGTTGGATCTTTTATATGAAACTGCACTACTTTCCAGTGGTTATACGGTGAGCTGGATTTTAATCTTGCTTTGTCAATTTTTTTTTCCCTTGTTTAACATAAACATCAATCTGGGCCAGTATTGCTGGAGCTTGATTAGTGTCTGATGACACGCATGAAATTTGAACCTCTCCACCCCTGGCAACCCTGTTTATTCAGACTCAATTATCTATCTTATGTGCATGGACAGAATTGTTTTGTCTTTCTGAGATTTGAGACCTTAAAACAGGAGTTTTGTTTGGGTCTCTCTTCAACAAAATTACAGAAATAACTAAGTTTCAGATTTACTAAATTGATACTTTTTAATGTGTTCTTTCGGTGATGTGTGATGTGCAGCCTGAAAGCCCAGCTGAATTTGGAGCTAAGGTTTATGAAATGATGTCCCTGGCCTTAGCTGGCAAGAGTGAGAGTGCAATTGAGGAACCATCTACAGGTGATGCCGAAGTTATTGAGGCTTCTGAGGTTATCACAGAGAATGATCCATGGAAGAGTTAGGACATGGCAATTCACCAGTAGATTGCAGTTTTGACTTCGAAGAAAGGAGGCGGAGTTAGGTAGTGAGAGGTAGCGAGTTAAATCTCAAGGGGGTTGCTTAGGGCAAACACACATTTGAAAATTACAGCAATATGTGTAGTCATACCTGTGGAAGAAGGTTTTGATTCTAATAGAAATGAAATCAGGTGGGTTTTTGATCCTACGGGTGGTTGTATGAGAAGGAAGTTTCATTGAAATACGACATATTTGTTTCTGCCATGCTTTTGAGAATTTTGAGGATGTGGTTCCAAAGAAAGAGAGTATAGAGTACAATTGTTGGGTAAAGATTAACTGTGGCCAGTGTGACCAGTGTCCCCATCTCTTCTGACCTGTAAGAGGAGTTTGGAAAGTGATATAAGGAAGGACACATGAACTTAGTGTGCATATTGTTGGGTAAAGATGAACTGTGGCCAGCATAAACAATGTTCCATCTCTTCTGACCTGTAAGAGAAGTTTGGAAAGGGATACATGGACACATGAACTGAGTGCATATTATAATTAAGCTGATCTTTGTTCTTCCCTACTGTCCTTTTCTGTGAGTTTTGTCTTTCTGTTTTTGCTTTTTCCTTGTGTTATTTGTTGCTAGCCAGTAGCATGGCTGAGTCTTCCCGGTGCTTCTAAATTTGCAGCAAAAACTCAGTACGCAAGGCAGTGTACTGTAGGGAGCTGATAATGTCAGTGGGGAAGTTGCAATAGAGAAGTCACTATCAGACATGCCACTGTTGCACAGTGAAGAGGTGTGAGACTGGCACTGGCGATACTGTTGTACATACTGCTTTAGTGTTTTATTTTGTTTTTTGATCTTTCTGGAACTGCAATGAAACCTCAAAGGGCCAGCTGCGGTTCCACCAGTGGATGGCTGTCTGCAACCACCTAGGAAAAGACCTGGCTAGACCTGGCCAAGTGCCTGAATAGGACATGCAAATTGGATTATGAATGAGAATCTGCACTCACACTCTTGTTATGAAGATTACTGTTTTACTTCCTTTGGGTCCAGGGCTTGACCTGCCTTGTAAATGGAAATTGATGTAGCAATCTAGTGAAGAAGAGACATCAACGAAGATGTTTTGGCAGAAATTATGGCAGAGTTAGACATGAGACTTACATTACAAGCAGGAGATTTAAAACCATTGACCACAAATTGATGAAAAGATCCAAAGACCTAATAAAAACAGGAAGGGAAGAATCTGAAGCATAACAGCCTTATAATGACAAAACTAAAATATTAGACATGCCTTTGTCAAACCCAGACTGTCCGTGTCTGGGTAATTTTGATTTTACATGTTTGTGCCAATATTATGTAGGCTGCTAACTTTCTGCATAGAACATATGCAGAGTAAAATAGAGAAAACTTCAAATTCTCTGCTCCTGTAACACAGAAACACTTGGGTTGTAAGATAAAGTTGGCATTTGACAGCAGAAGAAGCACCTTTCCCTTCCCCAAAGAGCAGCACAAAGGTGGTAACACAGAGTGTCAGGCAAGGTGCACAAGGCCTTTTGCTCACTTAGTCCCTGAAACTATGACTTCCCTGAGATTTTTTTTCGTATCTCTAAGCATAAAAATAGTGAGAATGTCATGCTTTCCCACACATAAATGAGTAAGTCTAACAATCTCAATGCCAATACCTCTAAATGCTGAAGACTATACTGGAAGATACAGAAACCTGACACCTGAAAAGAAAAAAAATCTAGTGTGTGACATGATGGTACACCTATACAAAACCTGCCAAACCAAAAATACAAATTTTTGCCCACAAACTAACTAATGATCCAGAGACCATCCATAGTACAATAAAGGAATCTTTGATCTTTCAATAGAATTTTCCTAGATTCAATTACACAGAGGTCCTATGAGATGGAATGGCGTCGCCTCCTACCAAACACTCTGGGTCGGGAATTGGGTGTTGGTGGCGGTGGTTTATCAGTACTGATATTCTCTTTGGAATCTTTTCGGGCAAAGGGGTTTAGTCGACTAATCTTTCTAGACACAGATGATATGATGTTGTTGTTTTGTTTGCTGGGCTGCTTCTCTAACATGTCCTGTTTCATGCTAGCATGGTCTTTCTCCAGATCAGTTAGTCGCATACGCATACGAGATATCTCCAGTTTGAGCTCTCGATTTTCTCTCCGAACTGAAGCATAGCTGTCTTTGGGTGAGTGTGCTGTGCTTGCATTCCCGCTACCTATCCCTTGAGCATACTGGTTTCCTCCATCTCCGTGATCTGCAAAAGCCCCTGCTGCCATGGCATTTCGCATACGCAGCTGCTCAAAATAAAGGATTTGAACCACCAATTGGACTGGAAGTCTTTCATTTTGTGCAGCATGTGAGCAGGCCTCTTGTGACAATTTTTGACAGTCCATTAATTTGCACAGCTTCTTGCGCTCAAGCTCTGCTAATGCTGGATGTGCCTGAACAGCAGGCAGGAGGTCACCACTTTATTGAGACAAAATGCAGCCAAAAGAAAATTTACAAGAAACAAGAGGGGAAAAAAAAAGACTCCATACTGAATTAAGCTTTAATTTAGAAAGGCAGAATTCTCCCTTATTTTAGCATTGCTGTAACGGAGAAGTCTGCCTGAAAAAAACACTCCTGATGGCAATTCCCAAAGCTCCCACCAAAGTTTAGAGAGTGCTTCTTCTACTGGAGCAAGAACTTTAAAGTAAAATATGGCAGCCATAGCATAGTGTGGGCATTACCTTAAGGTAAATATCTATGGCTCTGTACAGTCCATCATCTACCACTCTTGCATACTCTGGCAAAATCTCAGCCAGGGTGATGAACTTTGCCAGCTTCAGATTTGCATCCGGTGCAATTTCAGCAAGGTAATTGTCCACAAGTTTGGCCACTTTCATCATGGCACTCTGGGAGGGGGACCCAACACCATCAGAATCATACATGAGGTGTGGCACCTGCTGTTGTCAACCCAACAGTTCTGATATTATGTTCAGCAGAATTTTTTTTTTTGTGAAACAAAACACCTAAATTCATACCTTGCAGTACTGTATGATCTGTTTATCATATCCAAGATTCAAAATCATCATGATTTCAGCATTAAACACAAGAGGACCAGAACAACAACTGGAGGTCGGTCAGTTGGTATAATACCTGGTGATCATCACTCTCATCTTGTTGAAGAAAGTTGACTGCAATACGCTGCACAATATCCACATCGAAAAGTGTGTCGCCAGTGTAGGAGAAAGAGGGGATTAGCAAGTCATCCAAAGTTGCCTGCTCCAACTGCATACCAATACGTGTCTCCAGGTCCAGACGGCATGCTACTGTGGTATCCAGTATGATAGCTGTCCTGAGCAAAGAGAACAAGAAACTGCAAGGTACTGCAGTTTTTTCAGAAGGAAGAAGGCTGACAATTGTCTCCAATAGGATTCGCTGTTCATGCTCACTACTTGTTGCAGATTCATGGGCCTGCAGAAAAAGCAAAAAAGAACCATCAAAACAAAATCATGAGCACAAAACACAGTAGAATACCCACAAGGTCTCTGAGGACCTAAAACTAAATGCGATTTTTATCACTCCAAACACTGTGGGTCCACTACTTGAAGGTGGTCAAGAATCAGGATGTGTGAAGGATGTTCCTGATGGGTAGCAGGAATTACTTTGATTCTTGGTAGCCGTGGATCACCACGTCCATTTTGCTTCCGGTTCAGGCCCTTCAGTGAACGGTGGGCATAATGCATCAGAGCAGCTCCAATGGTCTCAACTGGTAAGCCTTTAGATCTCAATACTGATAATACCCGCTGATAGAAATCGATGCGGAGAACTGCAAGATCTTCCACCCACCAGTCCGCCAGGGAAGCCTTGTATGGAGTGTTAGAGCTGAAGGAGAGTTTGAATTTTTCAGACTGGCCAGAGCCACCAAAATCTGAGTGATTCATGCTGTTAGTTATCTGTTCCCTGCAGAAGTTCAATTTCTCAATTGTCTGGCCAAGAAACAGCATGGAGATGCACGAGTCAAATTGATAGAAAAAAATCCAGCAACTCTTACAAAATGATTCAGCTGGTGAGGATTATATGGTGATCTTGAAGCACAAGTTTTTGAAGTTATCAAGTCCTCAAGAACTCCTTCTATTGTTGCAAGATGATTCAGAGTTTGCAAAATTTTACCTGCATGCTTTGGCTGCTGCTGCCTCAATGCATCTGCTTACTATCAGAAGGTCTTCGGCAAGAGGGAGAAGACTCTCGCAGTTATGGAGCACAGCAATGGAGTCGGCTAGATTTTTCAATATGACTTCAGAGAGAAAAGCTTCTGTTCTTGATACCAAATTATTCTCTCCAAATGACTCAGTCATTTCTAGGTACTCTGCAGCACATCTCAATACTGCTACATTGGAGGGAGTAATTTCAAAGTTGATGCCGTAGCAAAACTTGGCAGCCAAGTCAAATGCTTCAGCTCCACCTGGAACATCTGGAAGTTGCAGCTGGTTCACCTCTGTGTCTTCGGAATTTGCTATCAGCTTCCTGATGCGCCCACTTCGTGCTACTAATGGAAACTAGCTCACATCCAGAAGAGAGTGTGAGAGAGAGAAACACAAAAAAAAGGAATGTTAGTCTTCCATGTGCAAACCTGCAGTCAAATCTGATATAAACTGTTTTTATCTATCTTGGGTGTTGTCAGCTCAAGGATTTCTCTATAGAGTTCTAGGACTTTCCCATTGATGACTTTGCTTGGTGATGTACAAAGGCTACAATGCTTATAGAGCATGTGCAGAGGAATCCAAGCACATTGCACAAAAAGAAACCTGCTCCTACTCCACTAAGGTTCCAGTGGGTGTGTTTGGATCAGGCTGAGTTCCAGATGCAAACTAACTGTCTGGTCATAGTATCTTGTGTCATGATTTGACAACAATACACAAATATAGCATCAATAATGCTGGCAGTGCAAGGGCATTTTGGGTCCACATTGCAACTAGTCAGTCATTCATGTGCATTGAAAGAGAACCTACAGAAATTATTAGGGAAAGTTGAGTTGGAGAAATAAACTCTCATCAGAATCAATGAATCTCAAGCTGTTGCATTGGAGAAATGTGAGAATGTGGACTGTAGGTACCTTGTGCAGGGAAAAGTTAAGCCCGCCCGCTTCGACCACAAGATCACTGGGGACATCAGTAGTCAGTACCCTGCATGATGCATATAATCCAGGGGGGATCCATTATCAGTGCCCACAAGAAACACCAGTACCAGATAAAGCAGCACAAACAAATTCCAAACTAAAAACTTTGCAAATTGAAGTGCTGGCTTGAGATTCTGCCTGCAGTTTGTGCATTACAAGATCTTCAAAGAAGCAGAGAGATCATTGAACTCTATTTCTGTTTTCTCCAAAATTGTTGCCATCAAGGAACATCTATGTCATCATCATCATCATATCATCATCTCCCTCAATTTTCCTCTCACTTTTCAGAAGGCTGAAAATCTTTACAGAGTAGGAAATACTTCCAAGACTTTATTTGCCTTCAACATGAGCCAAATCAACAGCTCTAGAATGGATCGTGCACCACAGTGAATGAATGAATGGCCTCATTCCAATTGTTCAGTAGAACATGTGAAGGAAGATCAATGTGGAACACTGTAAAATATGCAAAAATACGTTCTGAAGGTTGTCTTCCAAAATTCACATTTCAAGAGCACTAAGACATGCAGTGAAGCTCATACAGAGACAGAATTCACTTGAGGCCCACTACTACTGATGTAGAAAACTGTGCACGCATGCAGTAGTGGGTGCCCCTGGCTCTATCTCTGAACATGTCTTTTATGTTCAATATTCTCAATTGTACACCAAAGAAGCTTGATCACACTACTGGCAGGATTTCTCTTTTTTTTTGCGTCTAGAGTAGAGTCTTCAAATCTCAAGAATAATAATTTCTTCAAGAGACTTGAGCATTATGGTTTTCTGTACCTTTGTTGTCTTATCAAATTCTCTTAGCTCTCAGAGATTTTTTTTCCCCCCAGTTTCCATCAACAAATCCAAGACTTGCATGTTTCTCCATGTGTTGGCACCAAGCTGGTGAGACAAATCCATGAGTTGGGTGATCCAAAAGAGTCTAGAAAACGCTAATCTCAAACTCAAGACTCCTGTCGGACCTCTCCATGCTGAGTTGAGCTGAGCTGAGCTGAGCTAGCTAACAACGACGAAAGTTTCCTTCCCAGAACAACAAAATGCGAACACTCACTCACTCATCTATTCCAAGACAAAAACATGGCCACAACAAAACAAAAAATCACACACTAGAGTGGTACAATCTTATGTTTCCCCGGCACGCACAAAGCAAACAAAATTCTACAAGGACTCTAGTAGCGCAAGGGAAAAAAAAAATCAAATTCAAAATCTCAGGAAAAAAGCCGAGTGAAAGAAAGAAAGATAGATCATCTATATTGCAGAAGCAGCAACACCCATTATCACCATTGCAGCAGGTAAGATCAGAACAAGTGGAGAGAAGATGATGAAAAAGAGAATGTCCCATTGGGCTTTTTTTTTTTGGTGTGTGTGTGTGTGTGTTTTGCGTCTTCTTCACTCACCAGTCGTTGGTTCTCATCCTTGTGAAGCTGGAACGCGAGGTTCTTCTACCAGGGACGATGTCAAGCGAATGCCGCCTGGCAGGAAGTTGAGGTTTGTTATCAGACTTTGGCGCCACCACCGCCATGTCTGACCTCCGCTCTAACCAATCCACTGTTGCCTAAGCTTTCTTACTCAAGCTCCTCAAGCTCACCACCACCACCACCACCACCCAGCTCTGCTGCTGCTGCTGTTGCAAACCTTGCGTCTACACTTCTTCTTCTTCTTCTTCTGCTTCCTCGCAGCTGCAGTGGAAGAGAGCGAGGAGCGCATGGAAAGAAATCAATGCAGCAGAGAGAGAGAGAGAGCGAGGAGCACATGGAAAGAGAGAGAGAGAGAAAGAAAGAAACAAAAGCAAAAGACAACAACCAAAATAGAAGCAGATCAATAAAGTAAGTAAAAGAAAGAACACACACAAACACACACACACAAAAAAAACACTCTTCTTCAATTCATAATTTACTTATTATTTTGACTGCACCAATTTTTTGGGTTTCAAGGTTCTTGATGAAGAACTTGAAGGTTGGGAGGAAATTTTTAAAAAAATAAAAATTAAAAAAAAATTCATTCCTTCCTTATATAACAAAATAGGTACCAATTCTAACTTTTGCACTTTACAATACAAAGACCAACTTACTATAGGTGGTACCTTCTGCAAAAGGAGAGAAGGATTGCAGTTTTGCAATTTCACCTCCCCCCCCCCCTTTTTTTTTTTTTTTGTCTTTTTTTGTTTTGGATTCTGTTTTCTTCTTCCCTTCTTCTGCTTCTTCTTCCTCCTCCTCTTGGGTTTCCTTCTGGATTGGTGCTTTTTTCTTTGAATAATAATAATAATAATAATAACTGTTTTTTCAATCTTGGGTTTGACTCTTCACTTTCAGTTTACTAAAAATGAAACTTGTCATGGGTTGGTTGTTGTTGTTGTTATCTAGTAGCTCATATTCTGTCCCTACCATTTAATTTTTTATTATTAATTTATTCTAAATTTGTGCAATTTTTTTTCTGTTGTGTGATGAGAAGCTAATCTAACCTTAGCTGTTGGAGTTTCATAGGTAGGCAGGATCTCCTTCACTTTTAGGTTTCCTTTTTTGGGGGAGGGGGGGGGGAAGGAGAGAGAGGACCAATGGGTAAATTCCAGAAATTACAAAAAATAATAATTTACCTATTTAGGTAGCTGCAAGAGAAAAAAGAGACAGACAAGACACTCTTTCTCTTTTCTTTCTTTCTTTCTTTCTTTCTTTCTTTCCTCCTTTTTTGACTCTCTTTTCTTTTTTGGTGCTTTTTCTGACTCCAAGCTCAGGCTGCTATATTCCCCTCAGAGTCAGAACTTGTGAAAGCTGCAGACTTCATACCCTACTTACTACTTACTACTTACTAGTAACCTAGATAGCTAGGTAGTGTCAGTTACACCTTCCATTTATTTACCTTTTCTCTCCTCTTCTTTAGAAAAATAAAGGAACACAACACACAACACAACAACAAACACTTTGGATTTAACTTTAAAAAAAAGCCTTTGTAGCATTAGGGTGCTATATATATATTATTCCCATTCTGCTATATCTTCTGCATTGAAGTAAGTCTCTACTAAAATCTAAGGACATTGTTAGTTGTTACCACCCAACTAGCTAGTTGTCTCCACTCTATCTAGGGGCATTGCTAGATCCTGGGTTGGCTCAGACTAAATAGGTAGTAATGCTTTCTCTAGTATGGTAGTTAGTTTTTAAACCAGCTCCTAGACTGGTAACTAGCCTACCATGGTAGAAACTAAAAACCCCCAAATTTTCTTTCAAATCATGTTGGGTGGTTCTTTACTTTTATGAAGAGCCTCCAGTTCCAGTTCCAGTTCCAGTTCCAAAAAATAAATTGGAACTATCTCATCCCAGTTGCATACCTAAATGGAACTAAGAATACAGTTCTGGGTCTGGACCCAGTTCCAGTTTGGTTTTCCAGCCTAAACTAAACCAACGGATTCATTGCTGGTTAACCTCTGATTAACCTTGATTATAGGCTCTTTAATTTTGTCAAGTTCTGAGTCCAATCCTGGTTCCACACATAAATGGAACCAGGAACTGGGTTCTGGTTAGTGATTTCAGTTCAGTTCAGTTTTTTCTAACTGGAACCAGAACCAGAGGTTGCCAAAGTGGGTATGTGCACCAACACTGATAAAATTGCAGACTAAAATACCTACAAAGAGGCCTTAATGCAAATGTAGGTGCTACTTCAACCTGGCCAAAAAAGAAAAGAAAATGTAAAATTTATGGTGAAAATGTGAGTCTAATATAAAACACTTCTAATTGCTTGCATTAGTGTTGGTTTCAGCCAAGATGACCAACATGGTTAATTCTAGGGGGGCCAAAGTGCATACTTAGGAGTAAGTTAACTTAGTAGTGGTTAGCTAGCTGGCTAGCTGATCTAGCTAACTGAACTTCATTAATTACTGGTACCTCATTGATTATTGAATATTCCTGTAGGAGTCTGCAGAACTGCAGTGGAGAATGTGTGACAGGAAGCTCACATGGGAACAGAGTGTGTGTGTATATGTGTCCTCTGGAACCAATTTCCCAAAAAATAAGTGCCTAATCTTGCATGAGCTCATCATGGTCATCTTTGTTTGATTGACAATACCAATCAAGAACCCATATTTCACAGAGAAAATTGTACTTCTCTCTCTGCTCATGGACAATCTCTGTCTAAACACCATCAAAAAGGTAGAACCCATTTCTTTTATCATCAGAGTTTTTGGTGGTACAAAAAACTAGTTTGGGTCCCAGTTATTTCGTTTTGTAAAATTTTCATTCTCAGTTACATGTTTGATGCCCCTATTACGCCAAAACTGGCTGTTCTTATCCCCTGACTTTACAAATAACTTTATTATATCAGGGAAAAAAAGTTGTAATGCCCTACTTAACAATGAGCTCATGCACTGAAACTCATTGTCATCTTTTTGTCTATAATAATTTCCATGTTTTTATTATGTGGTATTCACTATTATGGGATTTGGAGTCATAGTGTCAAACAAGCCTTGTAGCCAGCCTATGAGCTTGGGTCCTTGACATGTCCAACAACTTCACAGCAAAAAAAAAAAACCCTAAACTTGGAATTTTTTCCAGTTTGTTTTTTCACAAAGAGACATAGCCAGATAGATGCATGTGTGTCAGATGTTAGGAGGAAGAGGCCAAGATACAGAATGGCAACTGACTTAGTTTTGCAAAGTTCTAGGAATGCTTTGAAGTTTGAGACAAACTTGGTTCACTTTTGGGTGGGAGGTCCATTGTCGGGCATAATATTTGCCAGGCATTTTATGCCGTGGACAAATTCTTGCCGCGTGCAAGGTTCATGCCATTTCTGAATCTTTTTTTTAAATATTTAGTCATGAGGTTTTCTTTCGAATCTGTTCAGATGAATGGAAAAAATTGCCCATTCATTATGCTGGTTCATAATGCTGGATCATGGCATGGTCTAGAGGAGGCTCTCTTCCACTTTATAAGGAAAGAGGCGTCTAGGGCTGCCATTATCATGCACATCAATTTTTTATTTGCTAGTGTTAAGTGCATAAGTCACTGGCTTGGCTTCGTGTTGTGCCTTCTGGACGACCGTTAGCCATTATCCCAAAAATAGATTCAAAATTAATTGGCTCCATGTTTGTAAAAAAAAACTTGTGAAAATTTCCCCCAAAACTAAAACCTGTGTTGAAATTTGATGAATTTTTTCCAAATAGCAAAAGGGAATTCAGTAACAAAAAATTTCCTTTGTAGTTTTTGAGATTAAATTTTTGCAAAAATTCACCAAATAAAAAATCACTAGTTGACCTACCATGAAAAAAACTAAGGATTGCAATACTAACTATTATGACCCTTCATTACCTATTATCATACAAAACTTATGTAAGTCTAATTCATTCATAACCGTCAATTCTCAAATACTAGAATGAAACTTGCCCTCTAAAACATGCCGTTATTTTAATTTATTGGCCTTGACTACCAAGGCAAGGATATTGTGTTTAGATTCATTATAGAGTATAATAGTAGCTTAATGGATTTTGGCCACTAGGTAATAATAATAGGTCTATTTTTATTCGGGGATTTTTGAAAGATGATAATTGTGGCTTGTGTTGAAACTTGTGATTAGGTGTAGAGTTATGATATCTTGAAGGATTTTGGTTTCTTTTAGAGGGATTTTTTTGAAAAGTTATATTTTTTGCATGGTGAAATATTTGGATTTCCATAATTCTTCTTTTGCATTAGGATACTTTTTTTAATGTAAATGGCAAAGCCATAGTTATGACACACCCCTTGTTAAAAATGCACCAAACAAGAAGGAAACGAAGGAACAAAAGGAGAGGACCAATGTCCAAAGCCAAAAACAAAAAAAAAAAAAAACCAAAAAACAAAAAAAAACAAAAAATACCCACTCAAACCAAACCCCCAACCCAAACAAAAAAAACCAAAACAAAGGACGGGAAGAAAAAAAGGAAAAGAAGAAGTAGGCACTCAAAAAA
>Ga0116231_10007975_pt1 | contig 18891 bp, 9 predicted proteins | sample S1TSphgellanicum_2_FD_89695 | JGI IMG/M metagenome (GOLD analysis project Ga0116231, IMG submission 89695) | Host-associated microbial communities from peat moss isolated from Minnesota, USA - S1T2_Fd - Sphagnum magellanicum MG | ecosystem: Host-associated > Plants > Peat moss > Unclassified...
AATTAAATATTTTTAAATATTTTATTATTTATGAGTTATGTATTAATAACTTGTGAGTAACTAGATAGCTAGTTTGTCAAATATGAAGAAAGTATTACTTATTTAAGTAATTGATAATGAATACTAAATATTTATAGTGTATAGTTTATAATTTAAATATATGTAAATTTCATCATTATGAATTAAATGATCATTTAATTATCTAGTACTTGAATTGTTTAAAAATCTAAAAACCTTAGAAGTAAGGGATGAAGAAAGTTTTGGAATTACAACTTAGTTTGTAAGGAAGTTGTAACTTCAAAACTTATCCCATATTGTTTATTCTCCATTCCTATTTTGAACACTATATAAAAAAAGGGGTGTGCCTATGCAATTTCACATTAAGAAGTTTATGCACATGGGATGAGTTATTCAAAAGGCTCAACCCAAAAGAAAAAAACAAATAATGCACAATTCTAAAGTACATACCTCCCCAACCTACTTATCTATTTAGCTAGGTAAGTACCTAGTTTGACCTACCCATCTAGGTCAACCTATGTACCTACCTCCTTAAGTACCTACCTATATGAGTAGGTATTTAGCCTAGGAAGGTAAAACCTACCTATTAATTTTTTTACCTAAGTAGGTAGGTAGGTAGGTAGGTAGGTAGGTAAATATTGTAAGCACCTATTTATGTACCTACTAACCTAATATTAATATTTTTATTAAATTAATTTTTTTAATGCCACATGGCATATTTACATTGGGCCATGTGTCATAATATAAGATCATCCAAGTTTTTGAATTGAACGTCTTAGATTATTTCAAAATAATAATAATAATAATAATCATATATTAAGACACGTGGCAGCACATGATTTGCCTTCAATTATGACCAAAATAGTTGCATATTAGTTGCATGTGACAATACGTATACAATGGAGTCAAAGGATGAAATGTACTTGTTGACTTTTTCTTTCATACAATACTTTTTGTCATTTGCGACTAGTTTATCACATGCGACTTGTCTTAGGCGACTAAAAGGATTTTAGTTGCAAAATGTCTCTTGCAACTAAAATTTAGTCGCAAAGAGCAGTCGAAAATACATGTTTTTCTTCTAATGAATTTGTAGATCCCAAATTTTACATAAGTATCCCCCCTCAGGAGCCTCTTCCACAAGTTGTATGAAACTTGCCGTTAATATTTTATCAATGTCCTAGGTGAATGAAATATAATGAGCCAACACAATTACTTTGGAAAAGGATTGTACATGTCATTTTCCCCAATTTTCTATTTCATATGAATGAATTTTGAAACGTTTTTTTGGTAATTTGTTATAATAAATACTTGTAGTAGTCCTATTACATGACAATTTTTGTTCATCATTTTTGAATAAATATGAATTTTTGAAAGTGTTATAATTCCTTGTAAATTTAATGTTATGTTTATAAAAATGGTAACAATTTCAAATCATAACCAAATGTTCATTTTTTACATTTTCATGTTCTCTTTTATTATAAGCCACAACTTTTCTTAACATATAATGTAGATTATACCTCATTTACATGTGGTAAGGACTTTCAAAATTGTAAAATTCATGTTCAATTTTGGAAAGTTCTATGAATTTTTAAAGTTTTAAAATTTGACATTTTTTGGGTATGAATGTTTTTTCAATGTGGCTAATAGGTCTTTATCGTCTTTTTTTTTTTCCATCAAATGTGTTTTATTATATGAGTTCTTTTGATAGTCCTTTGCAAAATTGATTCATGTTTAATGACATATGTGTTCATTTTTAAAGGTCCTAAATCAAAATTTAAACTTAAAATTTCATCAAAAGAATTTTTTATTTAAATTCCTTGACATTCATATGACTGAAAAAACAACTTACCATGATTGCCATGGTTTGAAATGGCAAAACATAAATATTTATCCAATTTTGACTTTTATTTTTATAATCCGACACCTCTTTTGGTTCATTGGATTGTGACTACACCCTCTTGTTTCACTATTGTAGCATAATTTGCATTTAACATATTTTTGACCTGACGTGCTGGTGGTATGGTTGTATCCAATTCAATTTTATGTTGAATGAACTTTGGTGGGATGGGTTCAAATATTTGTATGTCCATGCAAAGACATCCTTGTACTTTCAAAGAAGTCCCCCCAACTCTAGTACCTTCTCTAATCGTAATTGAAAAATCACCTTCACCATTTGTGGTTTTTCCTTAGTCCCCAAATTGACTTTTGTTAACTGTTATTATTCTATTAATGTCTAGTTGGCTATTTGCAACTTTTGGGCTTTGACCTTTGCGGGGTTTCATCTATTTGAACATTCTTTGGTTGATGTTTATAGTACAAATTTGGATACATATTTTTTTCTAGACCAACTATTGGTTCAGATCTATTTGTTGTCTCACCATTTATCAAAACATAAATTATGTAGTACTTAGTTCTATATTGTAATTTTTGGTTCTAATATTTCTATGGTAATTCCTACATATTTAAATGTATTTAGTAAATTAATGGTGCTTATAGAAGAAGGAAAAAATTCTAGTTTTATAGCAAATATGATATCCTCCTCCTCATTGGTGATACCATTTTGTTAATTGTAGCATAAAAACACTTATGGTCTTTTCACCTTTACTCCAAGGTGCTTAATCATTATTATTGTTATGATCATTCCACTCCCTTGAATGGTCAATGTGTTGTTTCCCCAATCATGTGTTACTCTGGCATCCTTCAACCATGGTTCCTTAACAACATGGAATAACTAATGTTTAATACATTATTTTGTAACACATTAAACATAATAATATAGGGTATGTTATGAACATATATCTTCAAATCATGAATCAATCCCATTGGCTTTGTAGATTGTATGGTGCAAGTTTAAGCTTTGGCAACCCCAACTTTAATATTAATTGTTTTGTAATGATGTTAACACCACATCCACCATTTAACAAAAAGTCCTTCACAATATTTTTCCCAATTTGTGTATGAATAACCACCGTAATGTTATCAATAACTACAACTATTGTTGTGACTTCTAGTAGTACAAATGGCTCTATTTTTTCTATGGCTACTTTTGCTACATTATGTGGTTTATCTAGTTTCATTTTCTACCATAAATATCTTTTCAACTTAAGAGCCATCTTTAGTAATTGCCCCAAGTTCAAATTATAACTAATTTCCAACATTTGTCTATTGATATCCCGAAATATTTTTTCTACTAATATAGCTTAGTTTATGCGACTATAGATTCCGAAGGCTTGGGAGTTTCTAAAGAAGGTGTAGTGTTTAACATATTAAGCCATGTTGTGTTCCATCTTTCCATTGATGTAGAAGGGCCTTCACTTTTGGTTTGTCCCGTGTATAATTGTTGTATGGTGTTTACCATTATTTTCTTTAATTTTTTCTCTTTTTCCATGTATGCAATAGTTTTGTTCTTTCTTGGTTCTTTCTCTTGCAACACTTGTTCATCTATGATCCTACTTCTAGTAGCAACATTTACATTTACATTCACTTCTACAATGATTATTTTAACATTAACAACTACATTTCCATCTAAGGTTGATATTTTTTTCTTTGGGGACATCTTTTGCATATTTGCAAAATTTGGATAGTCTATTATCTTATGTCCATTCAAACCATAGATATGACATGCATAAGATCCATCCTTTTGAATATTCTGATTCTAATTAGTAGCCTTTGTCATTTCTATAGATGGCTCTTCCTTTTTCACTTTGCGCATGTTTACATTGTGATTATTTTGACCACAATTTGTGTAGTGTTTGCAAGTCTTTCCTACTTCCATTTGTTTTGATGTGGCTATAGTTTTGTTGATCTATGGTACTGATAGTGCATTTTGGGCTTCTATAAGTGTCATTCTTTTTTCACATAACATAATTGTTTCCTTATGCAATTGTAATGTTTTCCATTTCATTCTTATAGTTGTAAGCCTTAGATAGGATTATAATCCCACCCAAAACATGATGGTTAAATAATTGTCTATGGTTGGTGTTTGCAATTGATGAGCCAACTTTTGTATGCGCTCATAATCACCTCAATCTGCTCAAATTTCCATGTTTAATATTCTTGAATTCCATGTAAATATGTTCGTCATTCTGGGTCTTGTGATGAAGTTTACAAAACACTTATCTCAATTCAAAAAAACTATAGTCAATAAATTCTAACATGTAATTATGACACCAATATGATATTGTCTCTCACAATGTACAACTTAATACATTGATGAATACTCCTTAGGTGTATTTCCATTTTCTCTTACAACTGCATTGAATACCTTCACATGAACATCTAAATTTGCATTTTTCTTATAATATGGATATTTCAAAGTTAATTAGTATGGCCTTACCACTAGAACCCCTACTCGAAAATTCACCACCGATCTAATTTTGTACCTTTCATAATTCATTGGAATTGATGGTGGCCATCCCATATATTTGTTTATTTGTGTTGTCATAATTGGCGCAAGTTGTAAACCGTTTGAGGTTTTGGAAGCACTATTACCCTAATTGGAATATTAGAAGTTTGGTCTATATTTCATCCAAGTTGAGTACTGACTAATATTTAGTATGTGCCTTGACCATTTTAAGTTTGTTTTCTTCTTCTTGATGGTTTAGATTTTTGTTCAAATTTACAAGTTATTACAGATGTCTCTAGCATCGAGATTTAATCTTTTGTTCTTTTGAAACAATGATTGGCATCTAAAGTATCCCACTCACCATTCTACGAATTCTTGGTGATAATATTAATTTTCTAGATGATCTAACTTTCAATTGTACAACATTTATTTATACTCTCTATGGTATAAAATTTAGTTTTATAGAAAATGGTTCTAATTTACTCACACTAAGAGAATTATGGATCCTTTGTTTGTTTTGTGCAAATTGTCCTTCACCCAAAACAATTTTTTGCATCCTTTCTTTTATATTATTTTGAATCTACTCTTCCTGCTATGGTTGTTTTACAAAGGCTTTGTCCAACATTTATTGCCCCACATTTTTAACAAATCCATCCCTCACTTCATTTTGTGGACATAATATGTGGACATTCTATGATGACATGTCTTATAATTCTACAATAAGCACAAATTCTTGATTTTTTTGAACCAACTTGGTTGAATCCATAAAATCATAACTTCTACGTTTTGGATTCTTTTTTTCTCTTTCAATTCCTCTACTTTTGTTGTTTGTTTGAAATGGCAATGCCTCATTTAGAACATTCACCTATGCATCATCATATAAAAATGTTCTTGGGTAATTCACATTTCCCCATTCCAAAATGTCGAGATCATAGTTATCTTCCATGTTTTATTGGCTCATGATACTTCGGCAATGTTGATTGGTACACAAATGTTGCCTTTATTGTAATCACTCCTCCGAATATTCACAAATTTTGGACTTGAAAATTTTTCAAGGTCCACCATTAACAATTTGTCCCTTGGATTCTTCTCGATGTTCTTGAACTGTTGATGGCAATTGGGAAACATGGATACCCCTTCTCTATCGTGTACATTAGATTTGATCCCTTTCATTGGAAATTACCTTCTATAATTAGGGCGTTTTTGCGGACCCCCTGTCCACACTTCTCTTCTTGTTCCAACTTTAACTAAAGACACCTAATGTTTTATGGGGCGTTCTATTATTTGTAAACTTCTTGGTTCCAAAATTATACCCATGTTTGGTGTTTCATACACTTTTTGGTCTACATTTTGATTTGAATTTGTGTTTTGGTGCCTAATTTTTTAATCCATCTATGTCTACAAACTTCAAGTCACCATCCAATTCATATTGTTCCATTAATTTCAATTCCCTTTAACTTTTGTATACTTCCAACTTAAGTCCTTACAACCTTTACCACTTAGACCTTCATCTTCTTCCAAAAATATTGGAAATCAAAAACTTCAAAAACAATATATCCTCTTTTGAGTTTCGACATCTACAAAAAAACAACGCTTTCAATAAATCCAAAATTTTCATGATATTTTTCTCTTTTTTGCTTTAGAAATTGTTTTTGTCCCCAAGATGGTCACCAAATGGTAAGCATAGATTCTACATCAAAATTGTTCTTTGTTTATTTTAAAACAATACAAATTATACTTTCAAAAGTATTTTCAACATTTATAATGTGATACTTCAACTCATTCAAAATCATTTGTAGACTGTATTCACACACTTTTTTATTACGATTATTGTTCCATTATTTCCTCGATTTTGATTTATCTTGAATAAACAAAAATTGTGAATAGAGTTTAGTTATTCATTTAGAAAACACGATAGTTCCAAAGTGTATTCATCATCAATTTTCTACTATTATCTTTACTCAAAAATTGAACATATTAAACATCTATAGTATAAAATGTAAAAATCGAAAATGAAAAACATGAAAAATCTATGGTTCACAGTCCAACAAAACTCTAAACTTCATATTGTATCTCTATTTTATCTCCAACAATTCTTTAAGTTTAACTCTATGTGTAAAAAACACAAATTTTCAACCTTCATTTAGAACTACATCCTAAATCCTTTCCTTCCAAAAATAATTTGAAAATAAAATTGATCAAAGATTTAAATCTTGTGCACTAATCAAATGTCTTCATCCTAACTAACCATTCGATTGTTTTCATCCTGCCGTATTAAACCTTTGCCATTCACCAAGTAACATACCTATTTAAGGGTAATATTAAAAAAGTTGGGGCAATCATATTGCCCCCATTATAATGGTTATGTATGCCATTTAAAAAAAGGAATAGCCCATGGGGTGCTTTGTATTATGAAAAACCAAATAATCAATCCAAATAATTTTCAAATTGGTAAACCAATAATTTGTATTGTTATTTACATGCTTCTTACAATGTTAAATCTTACAACATAAAAGAAACCAATCTACTATACTTATTCAATGCATATGATACTAACAATTTTAAAGGAAATTTGGTATCCAACAATAATGTAACAAAAAAAACATGCCGACAACACCAAAATTCCATTTTTACACCAAGTTTGGTGGTTTATTGATTACTTCGTTTGTCTCATGTTTCAAGGTGATCACTAAGAAAAGAATAGCCACACTATGCTCCTTAATCACAATTTTTATTATCATGATCATTTTATTGATACGTAATCTAATGTCATGTTTCAATTTTTTTGAAATTGAAGAATGGTTTTGTTTATTTGTGTGTGAATTCTATAATCATATTATGGTTATTTCTCCTTTACAATTGGTGAATCATTTTTTCCCCTCCTTTGCAATGGGTGGATTGTGAATTATTATTATTTTGTTCCTACCTCTTCTCCTTTGTTATAGGTGAATAGATTGTTGTTATTTCTTTCCCTCCAACCTCCTCCTCCTTTGAAATGAGTGAGTACATAGTTTTTTTTTTCCTCTAGTCACATTCTCCTATGGAATATGTGGACAATTCCTTTCTTTTCCTCCAACCTCCTTAACCTTTTGAAAGGGTGAACCATTTGTTTTGGTTCTTTTGACCAACCTTCCATGTAGAATGAATGGACAAGGTGATTGGAAAAAAGAAAAAAAGGTCTTAAATTTCACCAATTAAAATTTTTAAATCTTGAGAATTGTTTGTTATTAGATTTATTGTTAAAAAGGAGGAAATTTTAGTGTTGGGCAATTCTTGAGTTTTGTGAAGAGGAATGTTTTGATTGTATAAAAAAATAGAACAATTCCAATTTCCCACAAAAATGGAACTTGGAATTTAGTTTTGGGTTTCTTTTTTATAAAAAATTAATTTTTGGTTCAGGCTTTGAAAATCTGCCCCAATTTCAGCCAATGTTGGATAATTTGGATCGGAACCAATAGTTATTTGCTAGCTACCTTTTGGTTAACCCTCGGTTATAGTTTTTTAATCAAAAATCATTTCTTTTCAAAAAAATTGAGTTTAGTTCTAAACATAAATGGAGTCAAGAACTTGGTTCCAATTCTTATCCAAATTTTCACTTGGTTTTCATTAATTGGAATTAGAGCTAACATTTTAAACTAACCAAGGTAAATACCAACCCAACATTGGTAATTTTATGTGATAAGGATTCACTGATTTCATCTTGTGTCATGAAGAGTCACATATAAATATGTAGGACCACAAATTCCATAATGACATGTAATTTAGTTTGCATTTCAAGGGTGACATTCACCATCACAAAACATAGCTTTTCCTACATTATCAAGCCATGGCTCACAACATACGAAAGGCAAACTTTGTGATTTCATCCATCACAATGTAAAATATGTGATGCTTGATGTTGCACATACTACATGATTGATATTCCAATTAATTGACATTAATTTATGACACATATTGTGCTAATGTCAAATTATTGTGAATAATGTAATACATGCTACAACAAACACCACATATTTTACAATGTGATGGATGAAACCACAAAGTTTATCACATGTGTCATGAGGCACAACTTACTTCCATATGAAAAATCATTCTCTATTGTAATTATTCATCTACACTATTCACACATCAAAAATGATTATCAAGGTTTTTAGGATAATTTTGAACATATTATGTAGGCCATTTCGCCTAGGATCATGGCCAATTTGGTCTGGTGAGTTGCCATTTTGTTTAGGTGGTAATGGGGTTTTATCAAAGCTTGTTCGACAACATAACTATATTTTTAGTCCACAATTCAAATTTCAAGTGTGTATTTTAGTTGTTGATTCATTAAAATTAACATTGACCAAAAACAAAACGGAGTCAATAGATATCTACCTATCTTGCCTAAAAAAAGGTTGGAATAAGGCCCAAATAGGACACATGATATGTAATGACTTAGCCCTTGCTTTGATTCTTTAGTTCCATTATGTAATCATTTTAGTTATTTTATTGTGAAGATGTTTGCCTAGCCATTATTGTTGGGTGCAAAATTTCACACTATTGCAAAATGTGGGAATTATTTTGGAATAAATTCAATGATGTTTTGAATAAAATCTCCAAAATTCAGAAAGATGAATAAAAATCACCAAATTTATATACATGGTTCAAGTAGGTAGCCAAATATATATAAGGATGTTTAATTTTCTCTCTTGCATTTGGTTAAGACTCAAATTTGGTTAAATCAGCTTATGGATGATCAAAACCTTGGCTACATCAAAACATTGGGGAAATTAGCTGCCCCCCCCAAAAAAAGAATAAAAAGAAAAAAAGAAAAAATGGTTCCACTACACAAATCTAATTTATTATTGCTTTATTAAGTCACACTTGTCGTGTCAATGCATTTCATATTCTCATTGGTAGATATGTTTATGCAATTTTCCATTATATTTTGTGATAAGTTTTTTAGTTATCAAACTAGTTGTTTTTCTATATTCCCTCACTCACAAGATAACAATCTTAATTCCCATGCTCAAATTAGTATATTGATAAATATTGTTTTTAGTCTTCCTTATGGATAACATGATGCAAATGTTAACATAAGTCCACATGACAAACCAGTTCCTATGACCATTTGGTGAGTACAAGTATACCCAACTGCCTTGGCAACTTTGACACTAATTATATTATTTTCAAAAATCTTGAAATTTAAAACTATTAATTTTTTCAAATATATATTTTTTCTGTGGAGGAAAACATTGAATCTGCAAGAATATTCTATGTTTCAAACTGAAAAATTCAAAATAAATTAATTATTTGATAAATATGTGTTGAAGCTGCTAAGGTACTTGGATAGTGGCATGAAAATGCTTGTAATGTGATAGGTGGGTAAAAAAGGGAGAGGACCCATCTTTGAGGATTACATAGGTAACACTTTTGATGTGGGGACAAGGTTTTGAGCTTAGGTTAATGTTCAATTCCAAATGGGTAAAATAACCTTCAATGCTCTTGGAATTGAGTCAAGGGAAAGGTTATTCAAACCACTCACATTTTGGAAGCTTTTTAGTTGCTCCAAACACAATCCAAAGATTATAAAATTGATTGGGGGACCAACTCAAATCACATCTTTCGGAATGAACTCAATGGATTTTATGAGTATCAAATTTTCACATATTTTTATGACTTATCCCTTAGATTTTGTTCCGAGTCCTTCCAGAGTATTCTTCCATAATGGTCTTGATTAGGCCCATCACATTTCTTGAAATTTTTTAATAAAATGCCATGTTTGTTTTTTTTTTGGCCCAATTGTGGAGAATGGGCAATTCCAAATGCAGAGTGGAACTATCTCCAGCGTCCACATGTCATGTAAAACTCCCTCCATTGGCAAGCAATGGCTTGCACGGGCCTTGAAGAGCAATAGCAATATAAGAGAGTGCCCAGCTGTGGGATGAAGAAAGTTAAAACCTGGCAGTTTGGCTCGGGAAAATAGTTTTGCTTTTGCAATATGTGCAGAGTTTGCTGAGGCTGGTAAAAGGCGCAACAAAGCTATGCACTAAGCTGTGCACCTGCTAGAGAAGGGTGTAATAAGTATGATCCGACTGCTGCTCCCTGTATCTGATTGGCCAGAGAAGGGTGTAATAAGTATGATCCGACTGCTACTCCCTGTATCTGATTGGCCAATCATAATTATTGATCCAGGTGGCTTGCTATTAGTAGTCCCCCACCCATGCCGTGGCTCAGGGAAATAGTTTTGCTCCTGCATGTTTGCACAAATTGCTGAGGCTGGCAAAAGTGGCAGCAAAGCTGTTCTCCTGTTAGAGAAGAGTGTGATAACTATGATTCGACTGCTGATCCCTGTAACTTAGAGAAGAGTGTGATAACTATGATTCGACTACTGATCCCTGTAACTGATTCGCCAATCATAATGATTGGTCCAGGTGGTTTGCTATTAGTAGTCTCCCACCAATTTGGAGTTTATGGGTGGGCTAGCAAAAAAATAAATAACTAAACTCGGATGTGAGATATATTTTTGCAGAGCACCGCTGGGGATGATCTAACCCTAAGAAAATATGATGTTACATCCCTAATCCATTCACTATTAGGATTATTATTGGAGGCCTTTTTCCAGCTCCAATGCGTAAAGTATGAACACATTGGGCATTACAAGAAGACTATTGATTAATATGTTTTCATGAAGGAGGTTTGAAACTATCGGTTTATTATCATTATGTAAATATCTTATTTATGTTATTGATTATTTGAACAACCTTCTGAACATATTTAGTGATAATGGGAAAATAATCTGCATTAATGACATATAAAACAATGATGCAAACAAATTATGTTTTGGAACACAAAAAAGAGAATAAATTCAAGGAAATGAAAAAATGGATGAACAAGAGAAAGGAAGTTGCAAATGGGATTGTGAATGAATTTGGGAATTTGGATCATGAGTGAATCCGAAAAATATATAAATTGACCCAATTTTCTAGTTACATTTCATCCAATGCTAGGTTTTCCAAAAGTTCTACACATTTTACACAAATTGGCACCCGAGGAAGTCCCTCTTAATGAAACTGAAAAAGTGGTAATGTTGTTTTTATCAAACTTTTAATTTTGTTCCTTCCACTCAAAAGATTAGTCCTAAACTCATGTACACCTTGTATTTACATTGAAAGTCATTCAATTTAAGGGATAATTAAATGAATTTATTGCAATGCTATATTCTAATATTTGAAGAAATTAGTCGTACTAGACAACTTATCCAACAACATTAGAGAAATTCACAAAGTAACCTTACTTTTGGTCCCTCCATTCACCCCGAATCCCCTATTTCAATCTCAAACCTAATTATTCACAAAATGAAAAAACATTTATTGAAATTTGATATAAAATTAAATGATTCAATACCAAAATATTTAATGCATGAGATTCAAAGTAATTATAGCAAGAATACGCACATCAATAGTGAAGTTGCTAAAGAAAAAAAGAAAAAGAAAAGATGAAACTCAGATTTTATTTTGTTGTGATGGATCATATTTTGATTATTGAGTGCGAAACAACTTTGTGGTTAAATTTGTGTATTTTGAATAACAATTTCAAATTGCAAATGTAGTTACCCACATTAGTATTAAAACATTCCCAAAACACCAAATGCCTTACTTTCAATGATTACTTTAAAAGTGGTTGAAGGGGAATGGAATAGTTACAATTATTTTCTCCAAAAGAAAAATTATCTTACATTCTTGAGACTATAGGTGTTAAAATTTTATTTTACCTATGTCAAATACGGTATTGTTCTAGTGCTATTATGTGAAGGAATTTTTTTCCCCCATCTTATCATTACTTATTTTTTAATATGCATGTGTTGAAGCCACTTTAAATTGAATTACAATTTTGTTTGGATGAATTTTGATATTTGATATTTGGTTAATTTTTAACTTTAGTATTTGAAGTATTGAGGAGTGATGAGGATGTAACTAATCATAGTAAAATCAAATGGTAAAACTATATATTTTTTGACATACCATATGTATATAAAATATCTTTCAACTAGATAATTGGGAGGTGACAAAAACAAATACTCATCTAAAGTGTAAGTTTCTTCAAAATGATTCAATTTCTTAAGGGTAAGTATTTGCAAATTAAAATGAAAAAAAATTGGCCTCCTTACATTCCCATTTTTTATAGGCGAAAAATGTGAACTTGTGTTCTTGTAAAGACATTCATCTTTTCCAAAAATCAATGATACTTAAACCATGTATTTTACCTTAGGGTCAGTTTCATCATCAAATAATCCTTCAAATACAAAAATTATTGTTGTGAAAAATATAAAAGTGAGGTGTTGAAAAAATCATAATGATTGCAAGTTACAATCTCAATAATAACTCTTCATATGATAAAATAATAATATATCCTGAAAAAATAACAATTTCAAATTAATAAAATGAATTAACTTTTGGGGAAAAAAAATCACTTTATCAATGTGGAAGCTGACCCTAGGTTATAATAATATAACTTAGGTTAAATCTTTGTGAGAAGACATTTTTTTATTTCACAAAATCATGACATGAACAATTTAGCCATATTTACTGATTTTTATGTTTTTAAAAGTTCATAAAACTTTCATTCGATGTTGAAGTGGTTTAGAGCACCTCATTTTGAATTGCAAACAAACGCTCATACTTTTATAAAAATTATGTAGGTTGTTTCCAATGTGGGTTGATATAAATTGCATCAAACTCCTCACCATGTATCAAGTCCATGAGTATCAAAAATCAAGTACTTGGTTTTCATATATAATTGTGATTATGAAAATATCAAGTACCTTATTTTTAAAATAACCAAGATTTTCTTCTTTTTTTTGGAAAAAAGGCAAATAATCACAAAAAAGTGGCCAAGTCTTTACTAGTGCTTTTAGGTTTCACAAAACTTGAAAGTTCTTTGAAGTTTTTGAAATACCCAAAACCAATGGGTCTTGGAATTTTATTCTTTTCCAAATGCTTGAACCTGAAATTTTTTTGATTTAGAAAATTTTCAAATACTTGGGATTGCAGTTCTTTGATTCTAATATTCAAATTCTCAGGACCAACATGTGTTACAAAAATCAAATATCTACCCGACACTAGTTATTTCATTATAAACCATGATTATGGTGAGTCCATTTACATTAAATTGGATACAATTTAAAAATCACACGTTGAATCTATTGACCAATTGAAATTAAGCACAATATCAGTTGAGACAAGATAAAAACTTTGTTTCTGTATGGTCATTCTACTTTGTGGTTTTTGCCTTCCATATGGTCACCAAAAAACCTTGATATTTCACTCCAATTGGTCACTAGTATAATTCATCCCTCCCATTTCACAACAACATTACATAAGGGATCTTAAATCCCACATACAAGTTTTTACAAATACCTCTTTTAAAAATTTAAAAGCTCTAGATCCCTTTTTTATAACAAATGGGGGAAAAATCACCATAATTCAAAGGGACAAGGATGGTTTCTAAACACAAAATGGCTCATCACCAAAGACAACTTTTTCTAAGTTGCCAAACTTTGGGGATACTGGGAATCGTGTTCAGCTTAGCATCAACACATTCGCAAGGGTGAAAACATAGACCACCCTTCTGCTACATAAGACCCAATATGTCTCTTTGTGACAATTTAGCCTAGATTTACACAAGTTATAAAGTTATCACCTTATGAGATTATGCTATCTATCTATCTATCTATGAAGGAAGGTAGTTTGTTTTGATTTGTAGTTATGAAATCCACCAAACCGGGATGCTTCAGATCATGTTCTTGGTGTTGTTGGAAAGTTCTTGATGAGAGGGGTGCATGGGCTTGGCTCCATGGCGTTTGGACTTGTGGTGCAAAAGTTCTTGCATATTGAATGATTTCTTCACTGAAAATTAAATTAAATCGGAGCTGAAAATTTCAGAAGAATTGGAATGTGCCTTTGGCATTGTTTGAAAGATCTTGATGAGCAGGATTTAATGGAATTTATATGGTAAGATTTGGATTCAGAATGTGGGAGATATTGATTTTTAAGTGATTTCTGCCTTTGAAAATTCAAAGAAATTCCAAAAACCAAGTTTTGGAAGGAAAAATCAGTTGAGAATGTGGATGAGTTCACATGTGGGCCAATGGCACAGGTCACACTAGCGTACACTAAAAAGACATTGGAAATATATCAATATGATGGGTTTGAAACAAATATATGTATTTGCATCACTTTTCTAGTCCAAATGATTTAAGAACATACATTGTATTTATAAACCACATCAAGAAACAAAATTTGTTTGGCCACCATTAAACCTCTACCTGATCTAGAAACAGGAACAAATATTGCCATTAATAATATGAATGCATACAATTTTTAAAATTTTAAAAATGTCATTAAAGATAAGAAGAACATAAAATGAAATATCAGTTTGAAATCTATGAACTAGAGGTTAAATAAATAAAATGAAAAGTGGATGGAGCAATCTTACTTTTGCAATAATGCTTTTATCCATGGCAAACTATATATATGGATGTATGGATGTATGTATGTATGTATAGTTTGGAATATAGTTCAGGGTTCACTCCATTGACCATTGCAATTCATCAACCTTACATCCATTTTCATACTCCTATAACACCAATATGATCCCATGTGATCCAAACTAATCATCCAAATTAATCCCACACCAAATATGTTCATATCAATGCATCCAAAGCTCTTGAGTACTAAGAAGGTAGAAGGCATTTTTCACCACCTTGAAGAAGAATCCTTTGTTAATGCTATGTTGGTGTGATCCATAGTGATTAATGGGGTCGGTGCCATCCAAGTTCAGAATTCTCCTTTTACATAGAGTTTCTTCGGTAGGCCCATCACAAAAAAAAAGGTTGAAGAAGAATCCTTTTGTTAATGCTATGTTAGTGTGATCCATAGTAATTAATGGGGTCGGTGCAATCCATCCAAGTTCACAATTCTCTTTTTACAATGAGTTTCTTTGGTTGGCCCATCACAACAAAAAAATGTTTGAAACTTTGAAGACTTGCCAATATAAAAATGTATTTACTTCAAACATAGAAACATGGAAGTCCAAATATTCGCCCAATTATATGAATTCTAAGAGGATAACATTGGGGATAGTGAATGGGATAAAGTGAGGTGTTATTGGGAACATGTTGGGAAACACATTGGGAACTTGATGGGAACAACCAAAAAATTGTGAGGAGTTGAGGGAGGACATGGTCACATTTTTGTTGTGCTTACACTACTAGTGTAGGTAGCATGAGAAGCACTAGTTCTTGGACAAAGAGAATTTGGGATGCTGAGCCTCCTCATCTGCATGACATGCATTGACAAGTTACTACACTCCCTTTGCCACTTGCATTCTCCCTTTGTCCAGGCTAAGCTTTGAAGTAGCCTACTAATAATGTTGCTTTTAGTGTTTTAAGAATATTACAAGTCTTTGGATATGCACCTTTTCTCTCTTTTTTTTGTTGACAGTTTGTTTTTTTGGATGGGTTGAGTGTTTGTGAAGCAATTATTAATTATTAATATTAATATTTATTTTATTTTATTTTGACAAAGTTAACATTTCGAAGATGAATTTAACATGTAATGGGGGAAAATGGATACATAAAATACATAGAGAAGTGATATCCGGTAAGATATCCAGGATGTTGGATATCATTCATTCATTGTGATACTCGGTATTTTGATATCCGAAAATTATGTTGGATATAAAGATGTTGATATCCGAGCTGGATATCATATTCAGTGTCACATATCAAGGTTAGTAGTGCTTATCTATGTTTTTTTTTTCATTTTCCTGATATGTCTAGGATGGTGAAAATCTTTAGAAAATTTTAGAATGTTCTAGGGAAACATTTTCAGAGGTCTTTTCAAAGTTGTAGTGAATAGTAGTTATTATTATGCCTATATTTTCTTTAAAAATTAGTTTATGTTTTTTTTTGCGAATGCTTTTTTAAAAAGAAAATTTGTGACAAAATATTCCCTTAAAAAAAAAAGAATGTTGCCTTTTGAATATTTTTTGCCTCAAAAAAAAAAGTGGCACCTAGAATAATTGGCAAACAAATTTTTTTAATTTGTGATATTCGGATGGGCTAATATTTGACTAATAAATAAATGACGAATATTCCAGAACACTGATATCTGGTTCAGATTGAAAAATATGAAAATCTGATATCCAAACAGGATATCTAATTTTTTTTTAAAATAAAAAATAAAATCCTATCCAATGGATATCCCAAAAGAGTGATATCCACCCAACACTGGTAAGAAACTAACTGAAACTAGAATTATTTTTTTAAAGAACTAAACCAGGAACTGGATTCCTGGATCCATTTATGTGTGGAACTGGAAATAGACCAAAATAGTTCTAAATTAACATTCAAAAACCAGAATGGCCCAATTTTTCTTTGTTGGCCTTGCCTACCAAGGCAGGGATATTGTGTTTATATTCATTATAGAGTATAGTAGCTTAAGGGATTTTGACCCCCAGGTAATAATAGGTCCATTTTTATATGAGGATTTTTGGAAGATGATATTTTGGCTTGTGGTAAAACTTGAGATTAGTTACAGAGCTATAATATCTTGAAGGATTTTGGTTTCTTTTAGAGGAGTTTTTGAAGATTATATTTTTGCATGGTGAAATATTTGAGTTTCCATAATTCGTCTTTTGCCTTAACATGCTTTTTAATGTAAATGGCTGGCAAGGCCACAGTGTGAGACATCCCTTGTTTTCTTTATTTTTCTTTGTAAAAGTAAAGAACTAGGCTACCCACTAGAGAACACTGGAACTAAGCTTGTTGGAATTTTGGCCCAAATCTTTGTGATGTACGTAATGGCCTTTCCAAGAATGATTTTGTTGGCCACACATTCCCAAGCAGATGTCATCATTGATCAACTGGGTTCTTAAAGCTCTGTACACCTTACCTTACACACCACAAGTTAGCAATCTGAGAGCACCTCCAGCGGTGCTCAGTATGTCACTCTGGATAATAAAATTAAATGTCTAAGTTTGGCTGTTTTATTTTTGGCAACCCCGCCAATAAAACTTTAACTGGAATTGCATATACGTGGGAACTACTAAGCAAAGCACCTGGACCAATCATTATGATCGACCAATGAGAATCTTGAGCCGCAGTCAGGTCCAATTTAGTACACTCGTTTGGAGGTGCACAACTGTGTTGCGCCTTTTACCAGCCACGGCAAGGTGCACGAATTTGGTGCAGAAAAACCAATTTTCTGAGCTAAACGGGCACATTTTGACTTTTTCAGAATACATTGTACTGTCTGGAGTCACATACTGAGCACCGGTGGAGATGCTCTGACACTGCACTTGCACAAGCTCTGAATTCATATAACTATGGAAGGTACCTTCACTTATTGTAAGGCCAACACACCTACCAAATCTAAAGAATGTACCAGTCCAACATTATCCAAACATTACCATTGATCACAAATGATCTCAAACATGATCCAAAAGATTGCATATCTCCACTTTAAAAGGTTCCTTGTACCTTCTTCTTTTAAACCTCCCATGAATTTTATAAAAAAATTTAAAAATTTAAAACAACCTCAAAACAACGTTAGCTATCACAAGGTTAATACCTCACCCTAATCAACTTTTTAAAATGTGTTGTATTTTTTAACATATTTTTAAATTCTATATCTCTATGTGGATTTATTTATTATTTTATTTTTTCAGTTTAGTGATTTTGCAAAAATGGTGAATAACTAGGAGATTTAGATCAGTAGCTTTAGGTTTAAACCCACATAATAGGTATACCTATCAATCCCCAAGTTACATTTCTTTTTGTTCCCACATAAGAGAACGTAAGGGTCGAATAAGGTGTTGTAGCACCATGTCATAAATTCTTTTTTTGTGTGTACATGTACAAGTGGTTGTGATTCATGGCCACTTTGTAAATGGTATTGCCTACCCGTTTAAGAGATTGGTTCAATTCACCACTCTAATTCCTCTAAAGGTGCATTCACACATGGTGTTAGGGGCTTTTGTGTTGAGTCCCCTAACACCATGCTAGTAGTCGTTTAGGATTTATACCTACTTATCATGAACGTTTTATGTTAAGCGAACATTCAATTAACATTAAGCTATCACCCATTTAACATTGGGTGCCACCTAAGATTGCCACCTAGATTTGTATTTAACACTGACTTAACATCAAGTGTGAATGCACCATTAAATATAACAAGTATGGGGATCCATGGCTACCTTGCAAGGTTTTAACCTTGTTTGTATAGAGACAATGGTTATTATATTGGTGTACTAAGATATAGAGAGTATTGAATAAGCTTGTGCATGGTTGTGTTAAAAAAAATGTTATGGACAATGACATTGCTGGATTTATTGATCTCAAATTTGTTTTCAAATACATATTTTGAGCGAACTAACCATTCAATGTGTAATTAGGGTTTGGTAGGTATGTGAGATTTTTTAATCATTATTTTCTAAACAATCAATGGAGGCCAATGTATTAAAAAGAAACCCAAACACCAGTA
>Ga0116231_10007977_pt1 | contig 18887 bp, 11 predicted proteins | sample S1TSphgellanicum_2_FD_89695 | JGI IMG/M metagenome (GOLD analysis project Ga0116231, IMG submission 89695) | Host-associated microbial communities from peat moss isolated from Minnesota, USA - S1T2_Fd - Sphagnum magellanicum MG | ecosystem: Host-associated > Plants > Peat moss > Unclassified...
AAAAAATGAAAAAAAAAAAAAAAAAAAAAAAAAAAAAAAAAAAAAAAAAAAAAAAAAAAAAAAAAAAAAAAAAACCATGACTGAAAAACCAAGTATAGAAATTTGGTGATTTTTTTAAAAGAAAATTCCCAATGTTGGTGATTGAAAACTGAAACTTTCAAAAATCACAATTTTTGAAAAAAAATTGCTAGTAAAGAAAAGGCTGAAAAAGGAAAGGAAAGGAAAGGAAAGGGAAGGAATATCCAACAAATCAATGAAAACAAGGAAGACACCGATGTCAGGGCACTTAAGGGAAACTTGGGAACCTGATGACAGCCGGTTCTCAGGACGGTTCCCAAAGATATAGACACCACAGTTCTTGACAAACCAATCAAAATTAACCCACACCGATAATATAACCATGGTTCTCAAAAAATATCATCATGTTTCTTTGATACAGAAGGATTTTAGCATTTGGGTGTCATCCAAGGGAATGTGTGTATGTAGCTTCTTCTTCTTCTTCTTTTTTAATTTACAGAAAAAAACAATAATCAATTTTCCCCTTTCCTTATTTGATATGCTTATCATGACCGGAGGGGGTTTAGTTAGGAACTTGATGCTTTCCTTGTAGTTTGCAACAAATCAATTCTCCCCTTTCCTTATTTGATATGCTTTTCACAATAGGAGGGGGTTTAGGAACTTGATGCTTCCTTTGTAGTTTGCAACAAATCAATTTCTCCTTTCCTTATTTGATATACAGAAGTCATGGCTCCCCCAATGCTGCTAATCGATAAGAGGAATCCCCTGAGTCTCATTGAGATGGATCACCCAGAATGGTTGTCAAAGAAAGGGGAGCAGATTGCCACATTAAGTGTATTGAGAAATATGTGATGAACAGCAAGCAGCAACATACTTGCTAAGCACAAAGTCCCATGAGGTTGGAACAACAGGCAGTAAGCAGTGCCATTAAGAGGCAGCTTACAAAATTGCTGCAATGGTAGAATTTGTGGGATGGTGTTACTCCTGCCTCTAGTTGTCCAATGTATTTTGCTTCACTGGAGCTTCCCCTGTGTGCAAGCATTGGCTTACCACACAATTTGCAGAGTGAAATTAAGTGTCAGCTACTTATAACCTAGTTGCATAAAGCTGATAATTGTGCACATGTCCAGAACAAGTACCAGTCAGTCTTCCAGGCATTTGTCAAACCAAATTTGTGCAAAAATCAACGAGGATGCAAACACTCAAGGCTAATTATCTGCATCTATTAGGGCATGGCACATAGTTGCACAAACAGTAGCTGCAGTGATCACACAACAATCCAAAAATTAGAGAGATTGCAGTAACAAAAAATTGAATATGGTTTGCTAGATCTTCCAGTTTGTGGGCTTCACTCATGGCTCACCACCCATCAGCAGTTGCATCCCATTCCTCACCATGACAATTTCCAGGGATTCTGGGACAAAGTCAGTGCACAATGTAAATAATCTCCTTGCATTTTGGGTCACCACTGTACTGCACATTCTACATTCTACTAAATGCTTGCAGTGACAGCACTTTCTTCACTGTCAACAACTTGACAGCATGAAAGTCACAAATAGTACCCCTAAAGTAAAGAAGCTGTACTAGCCTCGATTAGTTGTACAATTTAGAGCAGTCGAACACTTGATGGGATATTTCAACTATCAGAGATTGACACATCAGGGTCAGGGGAAAGGAAGAGATGGACTTCCTCCCTGAAGAAAAGACTAGTATAATATGTCAGCAAATCTGAAACCACAATTGAAAGACCATATACATGTGAGCGTTGATCCAGTCATCCAAAATATGGGGCGAACTGCTTTGCAGTCCCAAAATTTCAATTGATTATTTGTGTGGACATGCAAAATGTCTCCATTCCTTTTTCAGTAATAATGAGAAATTTATCAGAAAAAGGGCCCAACACTGCAACTAGTATCTGGACCTGTCTGGCACACCAGCACCACTAGGCTACCGTGGTCTTGCCAAGGATACAGTGCCCAAAGTTCCCACCAAAGACTTCAAATTCCTCTGGCTGTTGTATATGCAAAGCATACAACAGCAAAGTGAAGTTGCAAGGAAGAAGGTTCACATTAAAATGAGTGGGCAACTGCTTAGTTGATTGAACAGCAGTGAATTAACCCTCTCTCTGATTGAAGGCACAAAACAATCATTGATACTGTCACTCCAGAAATACAGACTACCTCAAATTTGTGGGTATTTGCATCCAAGATTGCTCATGGCACCCTCCCTGTCACTCGTTGAACAGCAGCCTTGACTCCTTCTCGGTCAAGTTCAGTGTTAAGCTGCACCTCTTGTACCTGCAATGAGCAAAACATGTTGCAACCATGTCAGAGAATACCCCCACCCTTCAAAGACAAGCATAATAGAAGTGATACTATCAGAAATCCCCTGACTACTCTTCCGATACTAGAAGACTTCCAATACTATCTTTCATCACCAGAGTTTCTTGCTTAAGTGCTCTTCAGTGATGAAACTCTGGTATGATCACATGGATAATGCATTATTGTTCTGGTCCAACTCCTCCTCCTTGATGTTTGAGCTATTTTGTGCTCTCCCCAAAGACATTCTTCCCCACAAAAGCACAAACTAGGATGGCATCACAAGTCTACATTCCAGAACTCGATATTGGCGATTAGAAATGCAGGAGAAGTCCAGAAGAACAGCCCACAGTTGGTCATGTGCTGAATTCATCACTTTAGTGACAATTATGAGATTACCTGTCTTCCCGCCCGTGCCAACAAACTGAACTTGCCATCCTCAACAGGCTCCTGTCAGAAATCAAAGCCAGAATGTCATACATCATACCTCTTTTGGCAGTAAATCTCATGACCAGAACATTCAAGTAAAACATGCCAGTGAGGCAATCCCGGAGCTCATTTCTTTCAGAAATTTTGGGACCTAGAGACCCCATGTAGGCAGCAAACCAAAAAGGCAGCTTGCCTAATGGTTCTATGATTGGTCAGAGTAATTACTGACCACTGTTGAAGCAATTAAAATTCATGTGTACCCAGTACTAACATGGAAAATTTGGTATCAAACTCACATTAGACAGCCATAGCTCCAAGTCTTGAGACACAACCCGCTGCTCCAATTTTTGCCTTCCTAGGGTAATGCCCTTGATTCTAAAATTGTAACAAAAACAGGTGAAGCAAGTGTATGTCAGGACTGCTGAAACACAGTACTACTTGAGTACAAAGGAAGCTTTCATTAGTTAGGTTTGTTGGCACAAAAGTGCTTGTATTTCAGTGCACTTGGGAACAAACCAAGTTGAAAGCAATAAAATCAACCAAGTTAGCCCTCACTGGAGTCACTGTTTGGCAGAAATAAATGGTTGTCTACTGTCTGAGTCCCTTAACCATTCCTCTTATGCACCATGTCACTGTACAGGAAGACAAAAAGCTTAACTTTGAAATCTACTGTACACAAGTTTTTCAATAAGCTAACGAAATTATACCCTTCTTCCTGCAACATTTCAGCACAGATCTGCTCCAAGCCTGGCAATGCTGTTGCTAGGAGCTCAGCATCAAGAACTACTGAATCTGTACTCAGCGTGCCTTCCTTCAAGGAGTTTCAAGACAAACACAAATATCAGTATTCTGCTTGAACAAATTCCATGTTTACACTCATTACTAAGACAGTATTTTCACTCAAAATGCATCTCAAGATTGTCACCCACAGGCTGGATTTAATAAGGTCAAAAGCACAAGAGCTACTTATCAGATAACAATGCATTCCACAATATATTCTTCCCTCAGTGCAAGGACTTGTGAAATAGTTGACAGGATAATATACTTGAGCTTCTACTGGCATAAGTGTGTCAAGAGTCTCCAGAAGAGGGTCAGCCTGAAGCTGCTTCATAGAAAGTGCAAGCCGCATTCTGTCCCTGTGTGAGCCAATGATACCCTTTTATCATTCACATCTTGCAAAGTCCTTAAACCACCTAGCTAGCTTAATGTTCAAAGACAAACAAGCTTTGTCTTGAGGATATTGAAGAAAGCACCATTGTTTGCTAATAATATACTGTATGAAAAAAGGGAGCACATGTCTAAACTTACAGGTCAACTTGAATAACTTTTACACGCACCATCTGCCCTTCCTCCAAAAGATCCCGAGGGTTGCGAACAGGATCCCAAGAGAGCTCCGACACATGAATCAACCCACTTACAGGATATGAACCTGCCACTCTCCATCAGATCTCCTGCCTTCTAACACCTTTTGTAGAACTTGAAGGATGAAAATATGTCTCAAAGTTGTCAAAGGATATCATATGTCTTACAACCCCAGAATTTACAACTGCGATACAACTAGCAAAGCAAAGCCCTTGTATACTGTAATAGCAGATAGAGCTTCTCTTTTCTCAAAGTACATTTACTGCAGCATTTCTAATGGGCATGATCTCTAAAGTAAATCCCTTCTCCATCCTAGAGTTGTTGACTTTAGACAGATATTCTCTACCTAGTGTTTGAACCCTAGTCTGCACCAGAATAGGAATGTCCTTCTGACTATAAAGACTTCTATCCTGCTCATTAGAGCAACTTGGAAGTTCAGAGGAGAAATTCTTCAAGCCTAATCACATGAATTCAATTAGTTTGGGTACACAATTCCAGGGACAAAAACCTGTGCGCATTATTGGTAGAAAGAGGACCCAGATTTGCACCTTTTCTTTTTCTCAAAATTAGGAGGAGGAGGAGACATGGAGGAGTGGGGCAAAGTACAATTCACAGGACACAGATGTGCAAGTGAAAGGGGTAAATGAAAAACCTACCATCTGGTAACTGAAGGTCAACAAAGGCTCCAAAATCAGCCACAGAATTCACCTTGCCATCAAAAATAGAGCCAACTTGTATTTGGCGCAAACTTTCTATCAAAGACGCCTGTTTTTCTGAAAATATCAGTCGCCGCTCTTCTTCATTCACTTCTATTATCTGCTTCACAGGCCACCGCAAAATTACCATGACTAAATGGAGGATATAGAAACTGATGACTTCAGGACTCACCAGTTTGCCCCCTTGATCAGTAAAAGCCCTTCAGTTCCTTGAGGACTCATGTTGCCCAATTACCCTTTAAAGGTCATTCTGACAAGATATACATATACATGTGCTACCATGTAGGGGAAACCTAATGATTCTCTAGGAGTGACACCTCCACAGAAGGCTCCACATAATTACCTTAACAAAAATCAGCTCCCCTACTAATTCCTTCGCAACCTCAGCAAGTGTCTTACTCCCATCTGCATAACATGCAATTGTTAAAGTACTACCAATACTGCAAAAATAGCAGAGTGTAGAGATGGCCAGAAACTGGCAAGCATGAAAGCTTGGCACATGGAACCCTTCCCAAAACCCAAGAAGCATGTCAGAGCACTCTGGCACTGACCAGACAGATCCAAGAGACTTTTCTTACAAAAAACTGAACCCCACATTACCAATTGTGTAGAGAAATAGCATCAAAAGCAGTCACATTCCTGAATCCAACAATTTGGACAACTTCAATATTCATCTATACTTCCAAATAGCTGCCACACAGAATCAATCACCTGGTGAGAAAAGAGGACAGGAAATGAGATCACACCTTTGGGCAGTCGAGCTACTGTCATCTGGGAGAAAGGTAGGAAGCCTTGAAGGGAGCCAAATCGGACTAATAAACCACCACTGTTGCATGCGTCAATACGGCCTTTATGTATAGCTCCACTCTCCATTCCCTTCTCTGCCTTCTTCCAGTCTGCAGCTTTCTTTAATGCAATTTATCAACTATATCTCAGCTCCAGTTACTATTACAACTTTGCAAGACATGATGACAACAATGGCTGATGTAAATTGCAGGTGAAGAACTCAGGATTTTCACATGCAGTCATTGCAGATCTCTCATCATCTATGTACAGCAGTGATAACAGATTGCACACCACATCCCAGTGCATTACCAGCTGTGACTGAAACATAGGAGCAACATAGGCACACCATAGGCACTATGGAATTTGATCTCTGAGAAGTTTCACATCATACAGTTGCAGTTTGAGATTCAGGTCAAAACTTTTCAGACAGAACCAGTTTCCTCCTGTCATCTCTTGGCTCTACAGGGTTCAATCCTAATCCTCCACCTAATTCTAAATCCTCAGTGGTGAATCTCACGCCTGCAGCTGGATTCAATTCTGTCTGTCTGAGAATGGAGTGCACTCCATGACATACATGTAATGCAATTGTAACTGGTCACCACTACTACTGCTAGAAAAATTCCAAAGCCAAAACCCTTGGACAATAAGAGCCAAGGGCGTCATGTCTGTCACATTTCTGGATTTTCCAGAGATGCAAGACTGGCCTTATGAATGATGATGATTCATCAGTACAAATTCTTCTTCTCGCATTGCAAATTTCACGCACAAAATTGCAACAATTCAAAGAAAAAACAAAAACCGCATAAATACGAAAATGCAGAGGCAACCAAAAAAGGTAGAGAAAAAGAGTTTGTTCATTACTTACCCTATCCAACTTCACAGCCTCTTTCACTTCCACAGACTCCAGCTTTGGCTGCACAACGGCATCACTTTTCTCTACGTCCGCAGTAGCGAAAACACGAAACTCCCCTGTCCCTCCTCCGTAATCTAGAATCCTGTGAGGCCGCCTATTTCCTACGACTAGACACTTTCCTCTCTTACCACACACCCGTAAAACTCCCCGGCCACCACCACCACCACCAGTAGACGAGCTTGCAGAAGCTGGTCCAGCCTCACTGGGGAAACATAAAGCCGAGGGAAGGAGGGAGACAGTACTGCTGCTGCTGCTGCTACTGCTGCGAGAAGAAGAAGAAGAAGAAGCATGGTGTGAAAACAAGTCGCAATTGGAAAAGCGCAGTAGTATGAAGTCCGTGCCACAAGCGGAGGATACGTTGCTTGCCCACATGATGATTCTCGTTGGTTTGCAATGCTTACGCAAAGCTCCTGTTGTTGTTGTTGTTGCAGTGCAGCGAGCGCTGGGCGTTTGTGTGGGAGAGAAGAGAAGAAGAGGAAAGAGCGGAAATAGGAAGAAGAAGATGACGATAGCGAACAGGTCTGGGGATCGACTCCCACTAGCAACAGATGAGGGAAGGACTTGTCAGTGGTGGTGGTTACAGGCACGTCCACAATTTTATTGGCCTTGGCTTTGGTAGGGTTTAGGGTTTTAGGGGTTTAGGGTTATTGTGTTTAGCTTCACTATCAAGTATAGTAGCTTAAGGGATTTTGAGGGTATTGATGATAATGGGGACGAGAATTGTATTATTTTTTAAGTGGGTATTTGTGAGGTTCTTTGACAAATACCCTTGGCTATCACCCCAAGTTTCTACCAAATACCTCATCAAGGTTCTTGGTTCTTTGAAGTTTATTATTTGGTTTCTCACCAAATACCCAATCTTAATTAGAAGTTTTCAATTCTTCGAATTGGAAACCAAATGAAACAAAAAGTTTATAAGAACATTTACACGGTAACATTGAACAAAGATGAACATTGTGTGGAAAAAAATAGTCACTTGCACTATAATGACTAGATCGCTAAAAAGAATGTAAAGTGCCATGCTCCATGAAGTTTTATTGAAGTTGATTTAGAATAACTTCAAAGCACGAAAGGCAAAATGTTTTGTATTTTTTTGCAAAATGAAAAGATGAAATGATCTAAATAAAACTAAGACAATTTGTCAAAATGTGGTTCCTTTTCTACCTAAAAAGCTTGACATTTATGCATCTCATTATTTTCAAATCACGTCATAAAAGTATCATTCATGGTATATTGTAAATAGCAAGCACATCATCAACACCACTAGGAATTACATCTATTGAAAAAATGATCAACTACTACATCTACCCGGTGCATATCACAACTTAATCAACACCACCAATAATTACATCTATTGAAAAAATGATTAACTATTACATTTACCATGGGCATATTCACAACTTAAACAAAATGTTTTATGAAATTACAAATCACCATCAAGTTTCCAATTTTGACTAAACAAAAAACCAAAATGCATTGGTTTGTAGAAAGCAATAAATCACCATCAAAATTCTAGTTTTCAAACAAAACTTGCAAACATTTACAAATTAAACATAACACAACCTTAGTAAATGCATTTTCACATTCTATAGTTAAACCTTAATCCTTAAAAACAAAAATATTTTTACAAAAACAAATAAACCCCTAATGAAAATCCAAAGTCACATTTTACCTTTGTTGGGTAGGGAAGGAGATGAATGGCATCACATAGCTTCCAAAAAGTCGTCATGTTCCACTCCATCATCAAATTTAGCCTCAAGTTCTATCAAGTTAAATTATGCTTCACATGCAATTACTAAATCAAAATGCTTGCAATAGCCAACCTATGGATCCAATGGCCAATGCTTCTTAACAAATATTAATTTGTTAAGATTTTTAATTTGAAGATGACATTTTCAAAGTGATATGAGGATTCCAACAATGGAAAAAAAACCTTTTAGTTTCAATTTGGGAAGTTAAAATGCCCAAAATGTGTTTCACAAACTTTGTAAAAATTGGGAATTTGTGTGATTTTGTTTGTCACCAACTCAAGACACATTTGCAATCCATGTAAATGAGATAATGGCAAAATTCATCAATCTCTCTTGAATAAAACATTTCAATGTGTGTAGATTTGTTTTAGTGGTATGAAACAAATCCACTTGCTAACCTAGCATTTAAGACTTTTCAATTACAATTGGCATTAGTGATTTGTAAAATTCAACCAACAAAGGTAATAATAATTGTGAATCGTACTAAAAACCAATCATGTTACATTATTGTCACCTACATATGATGTAATTAAATACATATTTTAAAACCTAGGATCTAACATATATTAATGCCAACATTTTATGACATTTTTTCTATCAAATCCATGCAAAAATAAAATGAAATGTAGAAGCACTTTTTGGACTTGACACTTCATGCAAATCTACAACTTTTCCAATTTTGCATCAAAAGTAATTACATCCAAATCAAACAAATTGTCAAGAACACTTTGATGTGTAAGTTCATCATGAAGTTCATAACATGTGGAAATGATAAACTACAAGGTGTCCCCAAGCAATCAATGTCCATAATTCTAATTCATCACACACCTAATTATTATGGTGACAACATTTTGACCATAGCCTCACATATTGCCCAAGTGCTTAAAAATGGTACATAATTATATAATGCCATTAAATAACATAATGCAATCATTAAACGGAAGTCAAGGCATCTTAGAAAATAAACCCAACTTGCAAACATATAATAATAAACCCACAAAACAAAAGCCCAACCCAAAACCTAAAACTACAAAAAAAAATACAAACATTTTCATCCATTTGTAGAAAAACCAAAAATACACAACACATAAAAAATATATAGCAATAGAAAAATAAATAATAATAAGAAAAGTGAAAAGTAAAGCATATGGTCTCCACAAGTGTGTTCAATTTTTTGGGTTTCAATTCACAATATATGCGCTTTTTCTACTAAAGTTGCCTCCTTTTGCTAGTTTTTTAAAACTATGTCATACATTTTTTAATGTTGGCATGAAGGTGCAAACAAGATATCATGAACCAAACCCATTCCCTTTGGTGACTACTTATTAGGTGTTTATTATGAAATATTTTTAAAATATTCCAAATAAAAGTTTTTAAAAAAATCTTGAAAATTTTTCATCACATTATTATGTTATGATTTACATTATTTTTTTGCTAAAAATAGGTCATTTTCAAAAAAATTCAAGTCCATTTACAAGTCCTTTTACTACTCAAAATCATTGGTTATAGTGTTTTCAAAGTGAATTTGGGTATTTTTCATTCATTAGATTGATTTCAAACTCTTAGAATAAATATACCAATAAATTGAAAATAAAATTATGTAAAAGAAATTTCATTTGGAGTTCTTTTCTTTAAAATGTTAAACACAAAACCAAACATTTGTTACAATTACTTGTATACGTGTTAGTGTGATTACACCCATGAGAAAATTTGATAGATGCATAATTGAATCCTTAAACTACTTTGTCATATAATATTAACGTATATACTAGCAAACTTTTTTAATGCATGTCCCAAACAAGCTCAATGAAAAAGCTAAAATGGTAAAATTTAAAGCAAATCCACATGTGAGCAAATGAACCTTTTCATCCTTTACATGCGCCACAACCTTTTAAGTAAAAAAAAATGTGCCAAATAGTTGTTGAAGTCACAAAATTATAATTACACTATAGTAGCAAATGCTTCAAACAATTCAATTATTACATGCTTGAACTCTAAATGTTTTAATATGAAATTTAAAACAATAAACATGATGTGTGACATGCTCTCAAGCTCTTTGATAGACGCAAATGTAAGTCTGACGGAAAACAACAAAAGAGTAAGGAGTCAGGGCATGCTCCCTGGCTTGCAACACTTCAGGGGTAGAGGGGCATGATGGAGCTCCGAGATGGGGACTAGGAATATTGACAAGCAATTCAATTACTCACATGGACTTGCACACACTAAACAACAAGTTAGTTAGTGCGTAGTTGGAGCATTTTTGGTGTGTGGACGAACCACGAGCAAACACAAAATCACAAGACTCGCCATGGCCCAGATTTGGGGGAAACCACCACCTTCCCCCTTACAATATACTCTATGCCTGGCCATGGGGCCAGCACCCAAATGGCATTTTGTCCCGAGACACCCAAGTGGGAATCCCGAAATTCTCAAAATTGGGACCCCTGCCACTTTGGAGGCCCATAACTTTGTGTGCAGACCTCCGGTTGAGGTGAGGTTTAAAACAAAGTTATATTTTTTGTCAAGAGATTTCCAATGGTATGTGACACGCCACCTACACACCACCTACATGCAAGGCAATTAGGGCGATTCTTGACTTTTAGTGGTTAGGAGTCAAATTGGCTATTTGACTCCCGGCCCTTGTTTTGGCCATAACTTATTTTTTAAGTATCCAAATGGGTTATTCGAGCCCATTTTATACATCTACGTTCCAAGATCTTTATAATGATATAAGGAACTTTTCAATCTAATGAATTTTAACCCCTGCAATTGCCTTCTAAAAATTTGGGAGTCCATTGGGATTCCAATTCCCAAAGTGGGAGCTCACTTGGGAGTGTGACGGTTCATTCCCTCACACTCTCTTGCACTCTTGGGAGCATGAAATTTGACTCCCGAGCTCATTCTTGGCCCGCACCTTTGCAAGCCCTTGCCTTAGTTACGAGCCCAAGGCTAGGGTTGCAACATGTGTTATTTTTGACATTCAAAGATCAAAAGTACACATGGTTGACACATAAATGGTTAATGTTTGTTGCACATATTCTTGAGGAAATTTTTTTTTTTGCATTGGTGCCAATATAAGTTTTTTAACAAAAACCTTCATATATGGGAAAACCACCTTCAAACACAATTTGTACACCAACCTTTGGAACCAAATGAATTGCCTTGTCCTTAATGGTAGAAAACCTTTAATGACATACAACATATCATCCTCTAGGAAACCCTTTTGTGGGCCATGATGTTTTGCAAATGGGTTAATAATAACAAATAATTCAAAAATAGCAATCGATGTAATGTGGGGCCTCTTATTAGTTGGTTCCCAATCAAATGGAAATATAAAGTGATTAGTTACATGTTCCAAGTACTTTGCAAACAAGGTTTTATGTTCAACTTGACATTTTTTTCATGGTGATAATGTCATTTGCTTTGTGGCATGCAATCAAACTTTTGTGGTATTTGATGCATAAGGCTCAAATTTTAAGGCCATACATGTTATTGTGACAAATTATACATATCACGATCTAGTTGGAATTGATATCTATGGGCTAGTTGTTATTTACTTTGAAAAGTGTCCATGGTGAATTCCAATTATGAAGCTTCCAAGCATGGCCTTATTTCTTCACCTACATGTGCACTTCAATTTCACATGTGTCATCAACAACATTAGCTTTAGAGCCTTCAAGTTCACGATGGTGTTATTGCTCACACAACCTATACACTTCACAACCAACCAAAAACATTTAGAACCAAAAAATATCCTCCATTATGAAAAGGTTGTTGCCTTTCAACAACTTAGTATAATGTAATACCTTCACACAAACATCAATCACATAAATCAAAAGTAGTTCAATGAAGGTAAAGGATCACAAAAACCAAAGGTAGTTTGAATATTGTAATACTTGGGTGGTTTCAGTAGTTCTCTGTTGAATAATTAATTAAATATATAGTTTATAGTTCAACAGCTACCTTTTTTATTCTAAAAATTTCGGCATATGTGTAATATATGTAATAAAATTTGCTAGTATTTTTAAAATATTTCATTGTGTTGGTGGTCAGACAAATGTAAATTAATTGATTTGGTTAGGTAGGTCCTTGGTTCAAAATTGGTTTGCGGTTTGAATGTGTTTTTGAAAATTTTGACAAAAAGGGCTTTTTTTTTTTGAAATTTTGACCAAGTTGAAAATAATTTAATTTATGCCAAAGTTGCCCAAGTACTACGATATTGCACAACAATGCTAAAAAATCACAAAAACCAAAGGTAACTTGATTATTGCACATTAATGGTAAAGGTTACAATTGGATTATTGAACAACAATGGCACATACGTTTGTGTTTCAAACTTCATTGTGAAGCATTTAGGGTTTCAAATCTCAATGTACAAAGCATGAAAGTAAGTGAGTTCCAAACACTAAAACACTAAAAAAACTAATAGGTTGTAAGCATGGAAGCACAAAAAAAATAAAAATGTGCCAAATCAAATTTTTTGCTTGCAAGCACAAATGAAAGTGCATAAATGTAACCCAAAAACACATAATCAATTTTTCTTTTTCTTTTTCAAGATTGTGAAAGTATAAACACACAAAAAAATCAGAATGTAAACATGAGTTGTAATTACAAACACAAACAAAAAAAACAATGAAAAATTTAAAAACTTACTTTCTTCATATTCTTGCAAAAATCCATAAATAGTGTGACCAATTATCAACTTTTTCAACCAACATTCCATCTCATTCACGAACAAGACACCAACAACATTCCGTTACATTACATTCCAAAAACAATTACAACAACAAAATGGGACTCATTTGCAAAAACAATTCTCGATGCTTGAGAGATTTTAATCTCAAGTTTAAAATGTAAAGGGAAACCATGTAAAAGTGAATTCTAAACCTAACTTGTTGTGCCTCATGAAATATAAAGGGAGGGCATGAATATGGGTTTTTGTTATTAATGTGATATCAGGGTTATGCATAAATCAATTTTAATTACACATGAATTTAAAACATGATTTGTTAAGGTGGGGGTAGGGTTTTGAAGTTTTCACTTTCACACACACACACACACACACACACACCTAACCTTAATATTCACCAAATATCTATCATTGAATTAAATACCACCTTACACTACTTATGATAGTTCATTAAGGTTTAATCAAAATTTGAATCACAAAACCTAAACAAACTAAAATAACTAAATTAAATAGGGCATACTTATGTATAGAAAAATAAATTAAATGAACTTGAAAATAACACCCATCTTGCATGACTTGTTTGGGACCTTGTTAAGTTTTTACTTTTTTTTGGGCAATGTTAAATCTAAATGTTATAAAAAATAATATAATGCATGGTGTATATGAAGGGGCGATGGAGTTCATTAGGTGACACCCATCCAACTTATCTTCAAAGCAATTTCAAGTTCACTTTGCTAGGAAATAGGCTAGAATTAAGAGATGAAAAATAAAAACATTGATAGGATTTGCTCATTCTTGTAATATTCAATTATAGGGTGGGTTGAAATGAAAGTCTTGTAGAGTTCCCCCATGCATTTCACTCCTTGGTGTGTTTAAGATACATGCCCATCATGTAGTTCATTTCCCTTCGCAAAGTGCATTAGATATCATATATCCATCACAAATCATAAAAGGTGTAAACAAGAACCCTTTATATTTAAGACAAGTATGCCTTAGCTAAAGTCAACACAAATTTATATGAATTTTGAAGTTAAGCACTCTTACTAGTTTTATCTTGTCGTTTGCAACTATCTCGATCATTTTTACAATTACAAATTTGGTATTGTATAATTTTTGGGCCATACGGTTATGTGTGCAACCGATGTGCAACCAAATGTGTATAACATGGACATGTGTCATAAAAATAATGGCCTAAATTTATACATATTTAAATTAATATATTTAATATATCTACATAGGCTATGGATAATAGTATCATGTACCTCTAGTATTAAGGTTAAACCCATGCTAACTAAGGTTAACCTAAACTAACTTAGGCAAAATTATCTAAAAACTTAAATTAACCATGACTAAATTAAATTAGGCTAAACTAACCGCAGCTAAATTAAGTTATTCTAAAATCATTATGGCTAAATTAAATTAGGCAAAAATTGAACTCTATAGATAACTCATGGGAATTTAATACTTTATTCACACAAGTTATAACAACACAATGAAGTAAAAATATGCGGTGATAAAATATCTATAATACATATGGTAACTTTTGATTATGTCTTCAATCTACACCAATATTTATTTTTTTAAAAATGGTATGTGGCACAAGAAGTATTTTTTAGGCAACTGAAGTATGTCAAATTGGCAATGTCAAAAACATTGTGGGCATTCAAATGGCTATGTATTTTAATGCATGGTTAAAAACAAGTTATAAATTCCAATTTATAATATGAAGTTGAAAGGTAATCACATGTAATTGTATGTAGGCGAATGGGTAATCAAGTGCAGTTCAAGACAAAAACAAATTGGCATCCAAATGCATTTCCACTAAAAAAAATTTGAAATTCAATTTCAATTCAAAGAAGAACAAATGGCAACCATATACAAAAATAAGTAGACAACAACTACCTAGTATAAAATTTCCTAAGGGAATTGAAAACCTTGCCCATTCTAGTAGGAGGTTGCTTGTAAAACAAGAAAACAAAAATCAAAAAGTGTAAACAAAGTTCAAACAAAAGTTAAAATAGAATATGTTGATCTAGACCTCATAGCAATCAAAACTACAAATTTGGTTTGAAATGAATTAAACAATACAACATTCCAAGTGAAAAATGCACAAACAATACAAATTACATAAATAAAACATTGGTTAGGGTTTAAATATGTCTTGCTTTTTTGGACAACTACACCTTTACTCCATGTTGAAACTTTGTAACATTTGAATTCTTCATTGTTATAACAAAAGGAAATGTGTTCAGATTTTTTTTTGAATAGACATCATAATGACTAAATCTAAATGTGTTGTTAGTCTATTCCTAAGATTGTTTTTCATGAAAATTAGATTTGAAAAATATATTTCATCTTTTACATTGTTCATAACGATGGCCATGGGCAATTCCATGAATGTTAACCATTCATAAAGATGATGGGAAAGGAACTAATTGTAGGTCAAATTGAACCAAATTTTAGTGCGGGGATTACAATCCAAAGGAGTTTTCATGGTGTAATGACAAATAATGAGCATGATAAATTTGAAAAAAATGATTGTTCTACCAACAATGTTTTGTTTAACAAGGGTGCGATGAATATTCCATTTGGGTCGATCTTTTTGTAAAGCAATAACATGCTTCCAAAATGCTCAGTTGTGCCAAAAAAATCTTGTTAAATTTTAGGTTACACCCAAAACTATTGATAATTTCTTGAGTTGAGAATTTACACTCCAAGTCTTAAATTAAACCAAAAATAACAATGCATGGGCTTCAATTACATTCAACCAATCCATCCTAAAAAATAAAACTCAAACACTTGTTAACAAATCATGTTTATGAACCATGTATGTGTAAAAGGAAAGTTGAAATCCCACATATAATTCCACTACTAGTTAGAATTAGGCTTAGAAACCCAAGTCATGTGTAGAATCAAAGTGTTATTCACAATAACAAGGTTTAAAATACTACATCTACATGCCCATAGTTCACAACTAAATTTTCGTACATTATGTGCAAATCCCCTTCACATGCTTTGACAACATCAAAGAAATTGCAAATGAAAATATCACAAGACTAAGTAAATTGTGACAAATATTGCATGCATTCAAGCAAGTTTGGTAAGATACAATTTAATCCCAATTTTTTTTACATTAAATAGAAGCTCCAAATGGGCTTTTGCCATTACATTGGTTACCTACTCATCAAACATGTGCACAACCAACAACTTCTACTTTATCGAGATTCGTTTGCCCAAAGACAACATTGAAATCCAATGTGTTTTAACATTTCATAAAATCTTAAAGGCCTTTTTGTCGCAACCCCACTTTGGGGCTAAATGTGAAAATGTAACTCACACTCCCGAAAGTGGGAAAATGGAGTCCTTTGGGACTCCCGAAAATTCAGAGCTCGAGTTCAAGGGTCAAACCACCTCGAATTGAAGTGTTCTTTATATCAATGGAAAGGTCTTGAAGTGTAGATGCCCAAAATGACCTCGCATGTGCCATTTGGACATCTACAGCCCAAGTTATGGGCAAAAGAAGGGTCGGGAGTCAAACTGCTAGTTTGACTCCCGACCACAAAAAGTCAGGAATCAACCTCTTCCCAACGTTTCCTGAAGGAGTGCAACATGGCGTTGGAAAGCCCTCAAGGAGAGCTACAACTTTGGTTTAAACCTTGTCATGATCAGAGTTCGGGGCGAGGAGTTATGAACATCCAAAGTCCCGGAACTCCAACCCGAGACTCCAACCCGGGATAGTTTTGGGACTTCTCCTTAGGAGTCCCGGGAAAAAGAGCCATTCGAATGTAGCCTCCGCGGTGAGATGCAGAGAATACTATATGGGGGAGGGTGGTGGCTTCCCCCGAGTCCGGGCCATGGTGAGTCTTGTGTGTCAAAGTGCCCGTGGCTTATCCCAACACCCAAAGGTGTTCTCGAATGCTAACTAACCCTTTGTGGTTGGTTTTTGGATGCAGATTCAAGCTTGATAATCTAGTCCCTCTTCCTAGTCTAATCTCGAGACTTCTAGCACGCCCCTCTACCCCCTTTTAGTGCTGGAAGTCGGGAGCGGCCCCCAAGTCCTAACTTTCTGCAACTCTACATAGTTGAACCCTCAAGTGGGTTGAACAAGGGACTTAGGAGTGCGTCACTTTTGTTTTAGGAATTTGGCCAATTTAGATTTCTCCAAAAAAACATTTAAGGTTTTATGAATAATAGTTATAAATTGATTACATGAATGATTTGATTTTTACAACAAGGGATAACTATAATAGAGTCTATATAGCCAAGTTTGTTTAATGTGCAACACAATGTACACCCAATATGAAGAGTGCATATTTTTCTTTCAACTAGATGGTAACATTCGTATTTAATCCTTAGAAATGATGTGACAATGTAAAAGTTTGATTTGGCTTCAAAAACAAATTCGCAAACAAATAAATTTTGAAGCCAAATCAAACTTTTAAAACCATCATACATGAATATGGAATCCATCATCAAGTTGTTAGTGTTGGAACCTTCAATAATTTGCTAAAATGTGTGAAAAGGATGAAGATTCATTTTTAACTTTCAACATACACATGGATTGAAACCACAACTAATTGTCGATGGTAGTCATTTCATTGTAAGAAACAAAAAAAAATTAAACCTTTTAAATTGCCACCTAAATAGATCAAAGGACAAACAAATGCATGACTTTAACCATGTTCCAACCAATGTTGTCAAACCAATGTTTATGTGGGTTGTTTGGCATTTTGAGAAAATCGAACTTCTTTTATAACCTTTGAAATCTAACAAAGGTCACCCTTCTTCGAAAAAGTGGAAAATTGTGATTAATTGCATGAACATCCTCCTTTATTCTACTTGATCACCATTTGTAACTTGTTGAACAACAAAAGCTTGATCATGAAATGCAACAATATATCACTCATTCTTTGCATGCCAGTTGTTGGAACTCGTATAGTACCAACTAACAACTAACCGTGGATGTGCGATTGTTAATTTGAAGTGACTTGCATGTTTTTACAAACCATTGGATTTAGGCATGCACAACTTTTCTCTCTTTTTTACCTCACTATGAGTTCATCATTTCACATGGATCAACTTATGATTAGGACCAATAGTAGCTTTGACCCAATGAAGCTTTATATCCCATATATCTTGGAAGACTTGGACATTTAAATGCCCATTCTTTCCTAATTTTTCTTTCATTCATATTTTGAGTGGGATCAACATCAAGGATGATGAGTTTTTGAGATTATTAGAGTTTGATGGTCATTCAATTTTCCTTAAAATATGTTTATTAATGTTGGTTAATTATTGAATTTTGACCTAATTATCAACCTAGTTATCAAGCTGATTATTAATACCCTACAATGCCAAAAAGAAATGAAGAAAAATAATTTGATACTTAAAATTTAGTGGAGGTTTTAAAGGTGACATTGTTTGAAGAAGTTGTGCAACAAATGACAAATTAATAAAACCTCACCACCTTTGAACCCATGACTATATCCAATGAGCACAAATCACAAACTTGCAAAACTTAACGTTACACTTAATAAACCTTGCAGACCAAGGTTTTCTTTCCAATTTTGTGATGTAGTTAAAGCGGTGATCATCCATAAGATGATTTAGCTAGATTTGGGTACAAATTAAATGTGAAAGTAGAAAAAAAAATGGTCCTTTCTATATTCTTGGCCACCTATTGCAACTTATCATAAATATTTGGCGATCTATGAATTTTTTTTTTTGAAATTTGGCAAATTTGGGTCATTATTTCCATGGAACATCCTTTGCACAGGTCAAAATCATATTTTTAAATCAAAATTTGAAAAAAAAAAAAGAAAAAAAAAAAAAAAAAAAATATAAAAAAAAAAAAAAAAAAAAAAAAAAAAAAAAAAAAAAAAAAAAAAAAAAAAAAAAAAAAAA
>Ga0116231_10007978_pt1 | contig 18887 bp, 14 predicted proteins | sample S1TSphgellanicum_2_FD_89695 | JGI IMG/M metagenome (GOLD analysis project Ga0116231, IMG submission 89695) | Host-associated microbial communities from peat moss isolated from Minnesota, USA - S1T2_Fd - Sphagnum magellanicum MG | ecosystem: Host-associated > Plants > Peat moss > Unclassified...
ATAGAACAGTGCAGATTGTTGCAGTTTATCGCTGAGAAGGGTGCTACAAACAACAGTCTGGCTGAAGCAATGCTTATGAAGGATGATTTATTCATTGGTGCTCAAGCAAAATAAAATCCCTGCAGAATCTGTACTTCATTCTTCATTGTGTGTGGAGCAATGTACTGCAATTCCATTTCTAGGCTCTCAGAACATTCATATCGGTTTGTGAGATTTAGTTCTCTGACAATGATCTTATGAAAACTGAAGCACGCTGGCGATCCTCTTGGTTTTTTGTTCTGCACTTGTATTTCTTTGTTGTTCCCTACTAAGACTTGTGGATGCAACTGTCAGCCAATTCTCGATCAGACTTCAGGTGCCAGAACGTGATTATAGCAAATTGTTGAGAATCTGGGGGGACATGAAAAATTAGAAATTGATCTCGAAACGCTCAGGCATCTATCTCTATGAAGAATCTCCTGACTTGTACTTAATCAGACTGAGTTTGAAGAGGTGAGTTTCCAATCTACCCATTGGAATGTTCTTTTGTTGTATCCTAGCCACTATCACAGAACCATGTTGTGCACATCTTGATTCCTGAACAGAAGATGCTGACCTATTTGCATGGATTCAGTGCCTATGATGTGGTGGCTGAATAAAACTATGGGTGTGTAAACCCTTTACACATCTTGTGTAGCGATGTGCATCTTGAATATTGTGCCAAGCGAATATTGCTCATTGCTCATTGCTCAGAAGTTGAGGATAAAGTCAATGTAGAAATACATTGTTGCAAATGCTCGGGGATTTGATATGTCTGTCAACACTTGTTATCTCCTTGGTTATTGCTACCTTTGTAGTGCAGATGTACAGGTTGGCTGCTGTCAGATGAGCTTATTTACACAAATGGAACAGACAGAAGGATTTTTCCAATGCTTCTTCATATGAAAAAATTGCTGGATGAATCAGTATATTAATCTTTGACTATCCAAAACACAGGACAAACAAATCAAACATACATCTCATGACATGCTTTGTGATGCTCTGCCATGACTAGAAGAAAAATATTCACACTGTATTACAATCTATTTCGGCATAAGATTCTCGATTGTAACAATTGTGGGTAAGTTCACTGGCTGTAGTACTGAGTCTGAGTCATACAGATTGAGAAAATCATGATACATCAATCTAGTGTGCACTACACTAGACAATACATGAGGAAGCTGGGAAAGTCACATGAATAGAGCTAGACTCTGCAGCCTCCCATCTCTAGAACTTTGCAATTTTTTCCTCTTGCAGCTATTTCCACACACCTTGAATCCATCCATGATGCAGAATTTCTTGAATCAAGCTTTAGAAATTAATATTATGTACAAGCTAGTGTAGTTTAGAACTCAGTATAGTTCCTGTTTTGTGTGCAAATTTTGATTTCTCCTACAAATTGAGGGTTGTGTAAGTGATCAACTCTGCCCTTTCTTTCCTGGCCTGCATGCTTCCTGCAGGATACAGCTGCGAGCTCCTTCACATGTAGCAGACTAAGATAGTCGTGTACTAGCCATGGCCAAAGAGTTGTGGGTCATGGCAAACTTGTTTTTATAGCTATGTCCAAAATTAAGCTGGTGCCAGTATTTTCTAATAGCTAACAAACTTGTGTGAAGCTCTTGCAAGCTCCATTACTGGGGATATAATTAGGGACCAACAATTTTTACAGGAGAGCGCCTAGAATATATTGTGAGCTTTAGAGAAGAAGTACCCATGGTTGCTGTCTGCAGGAGATTCGGATGTACGTACTCATAGCCAGTGCAGAAAAATTGATCATGAGGGTGTCTGGCACTTTGTGATCTGATGCAGAAGCTAGTATTAAATCTGTTGGATGTCGTGATGAGGCATGGACGTCGACCTTCGAGGTGTGGCAGTTCGATTGAACGATGATGTGCGGTAGACGGTTGTGGAATCACTGACTTGCAGATGCGGATGCTGATGATGATCTTCACTACTCCTTAGTTTCCGCTCATGCTGCTGCGTGCGAAGAGGCTGCTCCTCTCCCAGCCTGCAATATCGGCTGCGCCCAGTACTCTTTGATGAAAGCGCCCTCACTAAGAAAGGGAGCAGGCCCGTGTAGTTATCCAGGAAGCTGTCCATTGCTCCAGGAAAAGAACAAAGCTGGTTCCAACTTGACAGTGAGAGGAGATCGTCGATATTCAGGCGGTCCTAATTGCTCTTCTTCTTGTCAAAACTGTGTGATCAAATTCTTCTGTCTGTATAATTCCTGCGATCACGCATCTTCTCTACGCTGTGGACGACACACAAGGACATTGAAGAAAGCTAGAAACACCAGCAATTAGAGCAGCAAACACTAGTATCCTGAAAACTCTCGAGTTTGCACTAAAACGACATGGAAAAAATGAAATTGGGTGACTGCTTCGATATCCGGAACAACACTCATGCAGATAGCTTGTCAGGGACGAAGCGTTAGGAGAACGTTTCTGGGAGGGAGTTGTAAAAGAGAATTGAGAACCAACTTCAACTTTGCAACAAAAAACAAAAGGAGATTTAAAGCCGAAACCACTAGAGCTGCAGCAGCTTAATTTATTTTAACTGGGAGTTCACAGCCCGGCCTTGCAGGAAAGATGACGAGTGGAGGATCCGTATCAAAAGGCAATAGGTTGTTGTACAGATTTTTATAAATTTTCCCAGGTGAGAGAGAAAGCACAAAAAAGGAATCCAGCTTGAAGTTCCTTGGAAAGAGGAAAGTCCAAAATTCGAGTGTCCCAACTCAGCTTTAGCAACTTTACAAGATGTATCAGCCTGCCTTGTAGCGTTAATATTAGAAAAACCATCCAACAAAAAGGAATAGAGAAGCGCCTTTGCTGTTAGCGTTCGGATAAGCATCGGTTGACTCTACATTATCGTCACCGTTAAGGCCGGCCGGCGAACACACCCAAATCAAAACGTGCCGGCCAGCCCAACTCCAGCAAGCCATCTCGAGATCAGCCGTGCTGAGTGGAGAAGAAGGAAGAGGCCAGAAGAGAGTGAACCAGCAACCCCACCACCGCACCATGATTGATGGATGGATGGATGATAAATGGAAACAGGAAACAGTTCTCTGTTGGGTTCCAGTTCCCTCGGTAACCATGGTGGTTAACTGAGTTTTCTAGTTTAAACTACCTACCTACCTACCTACCTACCTACCAACAAACAACCCCAAACCCACAAGCTGTTTGTTAGTAGCTACGTAATAAAAACAGTCCTTCCATCTGTGTAAAGTGTAAACCATCTACCTCCCTATTAGTCACCTATTTTCTTACCTATCTACCTATTGATAGGACTTGCTTCCTAAACAATGGGTTACCAAGGTGAAACTGGATGTTAACTGAAGTGAGGTTCTTCTGTAACTGGGTGGTAAGCAACTGCAAAAACCATAGTGGCTAGCCAGGGAAGTGGAACCCAACAGAAATTAAACTGTTTGGTCGTGATCTCACTTATCATCCATTCTTCAGGGTCCACTTGTGAGTGCTGCTGCTTCATTCTGGCCAGTGGAGAGAAGAATAGGAACACCCTTGCAGACATCAAGGTGCTGCTTTTTTTGTGTGTGAGAATCTTTCATAAGCGTGCAGCTGACTTTCTGTGCACAGATATGTTTTCTATGAGTTGTTATTTCTTGACCTCTTTGTTGGCCCTTGCCTACCGAGGCAAGGATATTGTGTTTAGATTCATTATAGAGTATAGCAGCTTAATGGATTTTGGCCTCTATGTAGTAAAAGGTCTATTTTTATATGAGTTTTTTTGAAAGATGATATTTTGGCTTGTGTTGAAACTTGAGATTAGTTATCAGAGTTATAATATCTCGAAGGATTTTGGTTTCTTTTAGAGGATTTTTTGAACATCATATTTGAGTTTTCATATTCATTCTTCTTTTGCCTTAAGATACTCTATAATGTAAATGGCAAGGCCACATTGTGAGACACCCCTTGTTACTGGTGGCTCTTTTGATGGGGGGTTTCTGAAGGGTTTTTGGCGTTCTCTTTTATTCAGTACAAATTATTCAAAATGATGGGCTCCAAACATAAATTGATATTTTGCACTCACATATTTTCAGTTGCAAAATATACATAAAATTTTAAAATTTTCATGTTTGTACTTAATAAACACACCTCCCAGGAAGAACTTCACCTTTCAAATTCAGGAATCCTACAAATTTTAGCATAAAGGACCTTATGCTAAATTTGTAAGATTCCTGAAATTTAAAAAAGTTCTTTATGGGCTAGGTAACCCATGAGAATGGGTTTGTAATTCAACAAAATACAATGTGCAGTAGTAGTTGCAGGATTTAAATCTTTACAATTCAACAATGCTAGAGAGAACTTTTATTTTGTAACATTCTTCTTCAATAATTATTCAGTCTAAATTGAATAAATTTATTCATTGTAGTTATTCAATGGCATGTATTGACCTAGACTCTTGCCACATCTTTAAATGAAAATTATCTCTAAATGGGTCCTTTTCATTGACACAAACAATATGAAATCCGATGTGCCTTACCTAAGGTTAGTTTCGCCATTAAATGATCCTCAAAAGAGTGAAGCAACTTTTAGTGAAAATATGAAGTTGACAAGTTGAAAATCATCATAATTATCATAGGGTACATTCTCAATAATTTCACTACTCATATGACAACATCACAGTAGGTCATGTAAATTTTTAAGTATAAAAGGAATTGAAATTTTTTTAATTTGTTTTGTCAATGTGGAAACTGACCCTAAGCTATGGCATACTAGGGTTTCTTTTCAGGATTTTATGATATAGCCAAAGTGGTGATCATTCACAAGATAATTTAACCAAATTTGTCTACATATTGGATATGAAAGTAGGGGAAAAATAATGTTTTTACATTTTTGGGTACCTACTTGAACTTATCAAAAAAAAATTGGCAATTTGAAAAAAGAAACTTTCAAAATCTGGCGAATTTGGGTAATTTTTTTTCGTAAAAAATCCCTTTGCATAGGTTAAAATTTGGTGAAAATTCGCCAATAAAAGAAACACAACTGTATACAATGGGGACTTTGTGATTCCCCATAATATGTTGTATATAAGTGACCCTTTCAGAACTTTGGAAATACTGATGAAACCCTAATACACTTTTTTATATAAACATAGCACCCAGCAAAGGTGGGAAAGGGAGGACAAAGAGATAGAGAGGACCCCAAATCTGAGCCAAAAGTGCACAAACCCAAAGGGTGTCACAAGGGGGCAAAGGAACAAAAAAATACTAGTTTAATATATGTACACGCCAAAGCTTTGAGTTGACTTGGAGGGGGTAATACAACAAGGGCATGGATCAATTTTGAGAGGTGTATTCGTTCTTTTGTCACCAAAACAAAAGGACCCACATCATCTACATAGACTCCATAATGTATTTTAATATTTGTACTTGCCATACTTGGCCCAACACATTGTTTCCTCCAACTTTTGGTGATTCGGTTGCCCATGGATAAAAAAGATCATTTCTGAATCATCCATGGATGAAAAAAACCAATGATGTTGATCATTTCAAGTTGCAATGGAGCAAAAATATTTCCAGTTATCATCCATTGGTGGTCAAGATCATTTTCAATCACTTGGTATAAATAAATAAATTTGGGCTCCACGTTGCTTTGCACTACCATTGACAATGATTAAATTATTTTTTGTGGACATAAGATAAAATTTTATAAAAAATTTTATATGTCATTTTTTATTAATATTTTTGTTCATTCTTGATTTGGTAGGCAAAATGTTAACAAAAATCTGGTTCATTAAACAATTTCACTAAAAAAATGCAAATAAACACAAGAAAAAAACATTGAAAATATATATTTTTTAAAACCAAATACAAACAGAAAAAATGAAAAATAGACAACAAAAAAAAATTCTACAAAAAAATCTGATCTATGATGAATTATAATCCGAAATGGCTTTGAAATTGTCATAGCAATGATCACCAAAATACCCAACCTATATAAACCAATTCCAATGAAACATTGTCACTGAAATAAATAAATATGAAAAAAAATGATGCAGATATTTTCTAGTCTCCTATGGACACCAGGACACCATGTAATATTTTTTGTACTTGTATTTTATTGCATTAAATATTAGTTAACTCTCCTTCTTGTGACGATTGACTTAAATTTGGCATGTCACATGAGGTCAGTTTTGACAACCTTGGGTAGTATGCAATGCAATAGCTTTCACTTTCCAATATAATATCAACACCTATGAATTTGTGGATCTAATAAGTTTATTTAAATTGAATAAACTATACATAACCTTCTGGCAAGAGGTTTTCAAGCTTCTGAGTGGTTTTCTCCTCATCTCTCACTATGCATAACTTCTCTTTATCTCTCCAGATGATCTTCTCTCCAGAGAGAGCTGAGACTCCAGAGAGCAATACCTAGCAGAGAGTGCAACAGAGCACATCAAAGACTATACAAGGTACAATTTGTTGGACTTGCCTACAAGGCAAGGATATTGTGTTTAGAAGTCTCTTTTCAGAAGTGCTCCAAGCTCCACATGAGCTGCTGAGTAGCAGAAGTAGATAGGCCTTTGGGGTAGGGTTTGAGAGAGTGGCAACGTCAATTGAAACAACGGCAATGAGTGGAGTTATTAGGGTTTGAGAGTGTAGGAATAGTGGGTACACTACTAGTAGTACTAGTGTTTAGGGCAGGGCAAGGTTGAGCTGATAGGGCGAGGCAAAAAGAGATAGGAGCAAGGCAGAGTGAGCAGGGCGTCAAGTAGAACCCTTGAGTTGCAGCATACGACCAATGGTGAATTTGCAACTAGATCCACTTGCTATCCCCACCCATCTTTTTGGGTGTTTGCGAGTCTATTGTCATGTCTATTCTTCTCACTTTTTTGCTTTGTTTGTAAGTACACCTCTTTTGAAACAATATTTTTAGGGTTTTGAAGGGGATTAATGGGGTTTTCAAGATTGAGGTTTATGGTCTTGATATCAGACCAAATATGTTAGGCCAGGGATAGGCATGGCAGACCTTGCAAGTTATCAATTTCTAATGCATCATTGAACACCCTAGTTGTTTTAGTTATCCCCATAGGTAACAGATGGAGAGCCAGCTATTAGCTTTTCCCTTATGCCCAAATGTGTTTTAGCTTCTATCCATCTGCCCATCATTCCCATCCCTCCCAGTTTACCTTAACCAGTCCCCTCACCCTCTTTGGGTCTATTGGCCCCCTTTTCATCTCGTTCACCACACCCACTAGGAGCTTCTCTTGTATGTGTCATGCAATCCTCTCCCTCGTGACCCGGCATTCCTTGTCCCTCTTGTAGTCGTATGTTCAGTGTCCCTTTTTAACATAAACATGGATTGCATCCATAAACATCATAAATGCTTTCCATTTGGGTTTACTACATCCTTGTTTTTACCATCATATTTCATATGCACTTTAATTTGACGTTCAGCGGGCTTTGCTCCTTTTATTTCGACTCGCATCTGATCCTTCTGATGTTATAACATGGCATTTTTTTGGTTATTCCTTTTTTGGTGTTTGTCTTCTCCTCCATGGGGTGGTGAAAAAGGCCACCAAAAGACTCATGCTATCACAACCCTAACTTTGGGCTTGCAACCAAGGCAAAGGGGTTACAAGGTTGTGGGCCAAGAGGAAACCTGGGAATCAAAGCAAAGAGGTCGCAAGGGTGCGGATTAAAAAAAAGCCCGAGAGTCACATCACATACTCCCGAGAGTGTAAAAAAGTGTGAGGGAGTATGAGGGAGTGAACCCTCACACTCCCAAGGCAACTCTCACTTTGGGAGATGGAGTCCCGATCGACCCCCAAAACTTCAGAGAGCAATTTCAGGGGTCAAAACTCAATGGCTTGTGGCGTTTCTTATATCATTGGAAAGGTCTTGAAACATAGATGTTTTAAATGGGCTCGCATTGCTCATTTGAACATCTGAAACACAAGTTATGGCCAAAAGAAAGGCCAAGAATCAAATTGCCAATTTGACTCCCGACTAGAAAAAGTCAGGAATCGACCCGATTTACTTAGCTGTAGAAGGCATTTGACATATCATTGGAAAGCTCTCAACGAGAGCTATTACTTTGCTTTAGACCGCATTTCGATCCGAGGTTTGCTTGCAAAGTTATGGGGCTCCAAAGTCACGGGAGTTTCAATTGGCGCGATTTCGATGTAACCATTTGGATGTAGGCTCTGTGGCCAGCCACAGAGTATACTATAAGGGGGAAGGTGGTGGCTTCCTCCAAGTTTGGGCCGTGGTGAGTCTAGTGTGTCTATGTTACCCGTGGCTCATCCTAGCACCAAAGGTGTTCCAACTATGCACTAACCACTTTGTGTGGGTTATGTGTAGGCTTGTGTGCGTGAGTGAAACTTGTCAACTCTTCCTAGTCCCATCCCGAAACTCCAACATGCCCCTCTACCCTTCAAAGTGTTGTGAGCTAAGGAGCGTGCCCCGACTCTTCCCTATTTTGTTGTCTTCTATTTGGACTCCCATTTGAGTCCTTCAAAGAATTGGGAGTGCGTCACATGTTCACTTACATCAATACATGGGTGGCAACTAGGAGGCATTACAAGAGGAGCACACATTATAACACTTGGTTTAGCTTCTCACAAATGTTTGGAATCAACTCCAAATCCTACCCAACCTCCATCAGCACAATTATGTTACGCACGGGCCCTTCTTCATGTAAAGGTGTATGCTTGAGCAATACATGCATTAGTTCCAAACACACCTATAACCCCATTTGATGAAACCACAAGATTTTTTTTACCTTTTCCACCCACTTACTAAAGTTGATTTCCCCCTTTTGTTGATGACTTCCATCCTAAGATAGAGGTTACTTTAAATCGGAAAACATTTGTTTCTGCCTTGGCTCGTTTATCACATCTTTCTTCTAATGGCTTTTTGGGTATGGTGTATGAACTTTTACAAGATTGTTTTGTTCTAGATGATTTTGCTAGTGCCTTCGACCTTTTCTTCGAGGCATGTGGGCACATTGTTCGAAGTCATGTTCCACCTTCAATATCACGTTTATTTTTTACATTTCGATTCTTAGCATTGGAAAAGTAGTATGGAAGCATACGTCCCATTGTGATTGATGAAGTGACCTATTGTTTAGTTGCCCACATTCTAACCATTCAATTTAGGGATACTTTCATAGAGCATTTTAATCGTCACCAGTTTGGTGTAGCGACCTGTGGCAAGTGCAAAATAATGGTTCATGACGTTTGAACAATGTTAGAATTACACCCAAATTAAGTGGTGTTACAAGTGGATGTTCATAACACCTTCAATTCAGTGTCACGGTCAACCATTTTTCAAGAATTATGGTCTTCACTTGGTTCTTTGCCCGTAGTGTGTTGGTCATGAACGCAACGTGGCTTGTGGCATTATCAAATGTGAAAAGCGCTTGAGCATTCGAAAAACGACGTTCGAAAATGGGTATCGCCTTTTCGACAACCTGCTTGGCAAGATCTTCGATTGTCCACCAACCGTTATAATTCTTGTCAGGCTTCATGATTTCACAAGCCTCTTTTGCACATTCGTCGTTCGTGGCTACATTGTTGTCCGCAAGTGTCAAACGTCCACAAACATCAACGAAAAAATCGTTGACATGCAGAACAAGACCAGCTTCCTTTTTGTGCAAAGGTTGTTCGCTAGCTAGAAGCCATTGCCTTCCCTGGCCATCAAACGCGTGGAATATGGATTCGTCATGTGTGACGAAAATTAGTGGTTTCTCCCCATTTTGCAGGTTGGGCCAGATGACATCCGAGCAATCATCGGTGAACGTTGGCATCTGCTTTTCGTGCTCAGCCATTTTTGCAAAGATTGTCCACGATAAGCAACAACATCGTTTCGTTCATGCTCACCCATGTACACTCCTTTGGTGGCTTCTCGGTAACTATGTCCGAAAATTTTCATCCACCGAATAACATTGCGTTCGGACAATTTCACAGAGAGCCCATCATCAAGGTTTGGCAAGACCTCCTCATTGATGTACTTTGTCAGAGTGTGGATGCGCACCTCAAACTTATTTTCTCAAAGGTAGGTGTCGATCTTCTTTCGTACGTCCTCATCTTGAAGGAAACATCCTAATTTTTTATGTTTTTCGCGTTCTGACACGGGAATGGCACCCAAACGCAGAAAGGCGTTAGCCCAATTTCGAATTACCTTCGCGTAGTATTCACCTTTGCTGTTTATGGCTATTGCCATCATTACGCTGGCCAATTGCCACTTCTCTCCATTCTTAACAAGGCAAAGGTAAGCTAGGACAGCAGATCGCCACAACGAATGCATGGCACTTTCACCCTTTTGAGCAGCTTTCTGTCTTTGCTACTCAAGAAGAGCGATTGTGTCTGTGAGGTGCTACGAATTCTTCCATGCGGCGTTCAAGGTTGCCTCCTCTTTGTTTTCACTACTATCGTCATCAGTGTCTTGTTGCTTATTGTCTTCATTACTGTTGTCACCGTTGGCGACGAGTGCAAAGAATGAGGTTAGCTTCTTGGTCCCAACAGTTGCCTTCCTTTGCTTCTGGTGACGCCGGCACTTTGAGCGTTCCAAGTTCCCCACGTAATAGGTAGGCCGCTTGCTCTCCAACTGGACTCGCAACTCCTCCAATCGTCCCTGCAATTGCTCCACTTCGTCCTCGCCAGGCTCTTCCACGTCTTCAAACTCAAGCTCTTCCTCCTACCAAACAGCGTCCTCACCAAGCGCGTCAATGTCAACATCAACGGTCATCTTGCCGTCGAACACAGTCACCTCCTCCTCCTCCTCATGTCCAGACTCATCCTTGTCGCGACGTGCCTGCCTGGCCTCAGCTAGTCTCTTGAGCTGCTACTTTCATTTGTTAAGTTTCCCCATGGTGGCCACTATTGTCTGTGAATTAGATGTGGGTGAAGACGAAGTAGTATGGGCTTGTGCATGCCTATGCACGAGCCCACCAGAAGGAGCAGAGGTCGCGCCACTCCATAACCCTAACCCTACATCCCTTAACCCAAATTCAAAAAACTCCTCGGATTTATGCTGAAATTTTTTGCTCAAATTTGGCCACGAAACTTTTTTTACAGGTCACCTTTAGGTGTCATGCACTATAGTAGGATGATTGCCTTATTTTTCTCGATGCAATAACACATGTTGAGACTAGCACTTCCCCATTCCAAATGGCACTACAAGATGTCTAAACCATGTTGCCCCAAGATGTCCACTTTCATGTCCGACCCTTTAAAAGCCTAATAATTTAATCTTACCCCCAATTACAAGCTTCTTTGGCAGATCATTTACATGAACATAAGTTTGCTTCCCTTTTAGTAGACATTCCTTCAGATATCTCATAGCACATTTTCGCTCATGTGCAAGTCCAAAGGTAAGCACTTAGTTATTAATTCATTTTACCGCACTAATATTTTGTTTATCATCAACTCACTTTTTTACATCACTATGTACCCATCTTAGCTTACCACATCCTACAATTGCGCACCTTTCATGGTGTTAATGTGATCATACCATTGATGATCTAAGTACCCATTTGCTTTGGTGCCTATGTGGTAGTGAACGTATAGTAGCCTGTGACACATTTCAAAATATTATTGCAGCCATTACTTTGGAGAACGAAACACATGTTCAAAGGGAGGTCTCCCACCTTTTCTCTCGCCACATTTGATGATGAATTGATATTCTTATTACTAAAGACGACTTTCGTACTTTGATGGACATTCTAATTATTGATCCGATTCACATAGATATGGTGCAACAAACATCAACAAAAACATCACATGCAACGATGATGGCTGTTAAAGAGAAGACACGATCTTATGCCAAATGAGCACCGGGCGATGATTTCATTCCCCTTGCATTGAAGTACATGGGTGTCTTCATTTTTGTTTTGATTCATTCCTTATCATTTATGCATAGACCACTATCGTGCATCATCATTGGTCTTTTTTAGTCCCCTTGATGCTCATTTCCGACTATCAATAACATGTATCCATAGCCTTGTAACGTGCACAAGCCATAGCGATTCTTTAGTGAGCTGCTGCACTTGGTCAAGGTTCCTTATCTCTTCCACACAATATAGCTAGTGCACCTCTGTCATTAGCCAATTTGTGGTAGACAACATCTTTTTCATCTCAAATCTTATTTGTTATCATTGATCATCATTTTGTAGCTTTGGGTCATATTTGCATAGGGTTTTCTTTTCTTTATTTTTTGTTGATTGTTGACTTTCATTCATTTTTCTTTGGGTTGTGTCTACTTATGCTCTCTTTTGCCTTGTAATTTTGTTGGATGGGTTCTTGTCTTTCATTTTTATATACAAGGTTTTTCTCCTTCTTCCTTTTTTTTTTTTTTATTATATCATCCAACAAAAAATAATTATGAACTTTTATCTATGGGGAGGAGGTTTATATTTTTTTTGTCCATCTACAAGAAGGTTATGAAAATTTTCATCCATCCATCAACATGAGGGTTATGGGGTTGTTTTCAAATCTTTAAACAAAAGGCTATGTCTGGTAACCAACTCAAGGACATGGATTATCAAAAATATCTTTGATATTCTCACTCCTCAGTTATTTCCGGTAACCAATGTCCTCTTGCTGGTTACCTAGTCCCTGATGCATAATGAGGGGTTGTGGAGGTTGTTAATATTGAGTTGGCTTGCATTCACATGCCAACTCATTGTCATCCTTCAATACATGTTTCAAAGAAGCATCCATCCATGAAAACAACATTTCATGGTCTGTAAGGAATGTCCAACATGCCATGTGGACGGTCCTTGATGAATGGACTAAGATGAGGATACATAATTTAAATATAAAATGTTAAAATCTATTAATCGTTATTATCATTTTGAAACATTTTGGTGAAAGATGATGTCTAGTTATATGAAAAAAAAAAATAGAAAATCTCTAAACATGTTACTTATACATGTCACAAAACATATGCATTTTGATGAACAAACATCTTTCCTCCACATTTTCAAAAGTCATGTTATTGACTTAAGGTATACCAATTGGTATAAATATTGTAAAATACAATTGGTGTGAAATACTTTTATTACATAAGAGAATTTAACTTATGAATAAAAATAGGTATCTAAATGTCTGTATTCATCCAAACCAAGGCATTAAAAAAATGTCATATTCAATTAATTGTTGAACTGGGAGGAAATTAAGGAAGTCATGAGGTTGGGCAACTTTAGTGATTTTGGATGGTTTTTCACCTTACAAGTTACAAACTTAGCCACTAGTTCCTCCTTTCTTGAAAGGGCCATGTGGTAGCTTGATACTCCTTGAAGGTTTGACTTAGATACACACACAATTTTTGATACATGAAATGGAACAACATTTTTCTTTAAAGTTTAAACATGTTTGTGGATTACACATTATTTTTAAAATTACCAACTCAAGTTTTATTTTAAGTTGTTGGAGAAAGCACATGTTAATTTTGTGAACATATGAGTTGATAACTCTATAATTTTATGAATATGTTTAACAAATTCATAAATTGCATAAAAGAGAAGCTAATTTTTCTCCCAAAATAATTAGATGTGTCATTTTAAGAATTTTTAATTCATTGGGAATCTAAAGACATCCATGAACATTAACATTCATGAATTGAAGTAACTTTTCATTGGCAAAGAGTTCTTTGAATTAAAATCAGAATTATAAATTTGATTGTGTACTTATTGATGTTGAAATGAATATTAAGATCGAAATGAAAAACCACACTTAAATTCTTTTTTGTTTCAAAAAATGTGTCTAAATTTTGTGACAATTTGTTTAGTAACCTTGTCAATGAAACTAATTATTTGCAATAACATGAATGTTTTTGTAGGTGACTTGGTTTGATTGTTGTCCCTATGCATAGGGTGTGAGGGGGAAATGCACGCTCATGACCAAACATGTCAATAGTGTGTAGGGTTGAATCTTGCAAATGGCATTTTGTGTCATCAAAGTGTAATCATGTGTGTTAATTTGTGTATTGAATCGACCACAATCACTATCTTTAATTTTTGTCATATTTTGAAATTTTGATAATTTTTTGTAATCTATGTAATGAAAAAATGATGTCTATCTATTTGTGTGATTCGAACTTACCTTTTTCAAGCCTATCTACTTAACCCATTTTCAAGCAAATTTGAGACCTAACATAAATAATGATGAACTATCGAGAATCATATGGGAACACCAAAGATTAAAAAAAAGAGGGGGGGGGAAGTGGGGTGGGATTTTGTTCATTTTGGAACTAAAGGGCAACTAGGGCATTACGCTCAGCTACATAATATATAATATGTGCCTTTATATATATATATATATATATATATATAGGTTATATTAGTGATTTCTTTTTGTGGTTAATTATTCTGAAATAATATATTCTCTTGTAAATTCCTCTTTTTCTAAAAACATTTATCAAAACATGATTTTTTGAATAAAATTTCATCAAAAAACTCCACAATTGCTTACAATATGAAAGGGAACTGAAATTTTTTTACTTTCATATTTTTAATATTGTGAAATTTGGCTAAATATACTTATGAGTTATTGCCATTTGAATAACATCACAAAATTGAAAAAATAATCATTGGGTTATAAATGTTTAAATAAATGAATTTAATAAAAAAAGAATTGAAATCCAACGTCCATAATTGGGACAAATTGTGATAGATCTTAGAATTTTAGTAATGTAGTCATGTGTTCATCTTGTGGGTGCAAACAACTTACAATTAGCAATGTTACTTTAGACTAGGATTGCATGTCTTTTGGCCCAAAAACAAGATTTTCATATGAATGAATTTTTGAGCAATGTTTTTTACAAATTGTTATTAAAAAATGCTTATAGTTGTCCTAGTACATGACATTGTTTTTGCTTATCATTTTTGAATAAATATGAATTTTTGAAAGTGTGAAAATTCTTTGTAGATTATATTTTTCTTTTTTTAAAATGATAACAATTTCAAACCATAACCTAAAATTCATTTTTTACATTTTTCTGTTTTCTTTTTAGATGAAGGTCCAAGGTCCAAATTTACATGAACCAATTAGGACACAATTGAAGCAAATTGAATTGTTGAGTTGAACCATGCCTTGGATCCTAATTTGGATCTTGGTTCTTCAAATCATGAGCTCCTTTTTTAATCTATTTTTTGGTCCAAACCCATTAATTTTCCCTCCAAAAGAGGCATCATGTAGGTTTAACCTTAGTTTGCCACTTTTTGCTTTTGGACCTTCATCTAAAGCGCTTGGGTCCAATTTATGGTTCTCAACTAGTAGGATTGCTCTATGTTGTTGGATCCTGAATCTTGGATCCCCATCTAAAGGCCCTAAGCTATAACTTTTCTTAACATGTCATGTACATTCTACCCCAGTTGTATGTGGTAAAGGATTCTTGAACTTTTAAAAAATTTGTCAATTTCAAAAAGTTTTTTGAATTTTCAAAGTTCTAAAATTGCACATTATTGAGGGCAGGAGTGTTTTTTGAATGTGATTAACATATGTTTATTTTCTTAATATTTTTTATCAAAATGTTTTTATTATATGAATCCCTTTGATAGTCCTTTGCAAAATTGACTCTTTCTAACACAATAAATGTTCGTTTTCAAATGTTTTAAATCAAAACTTAAACCTAAAATTTTACAAATGGCTTTTTAGTTTGAATTCCATGACATTCATATGAATGAACAAGAAACATCTTGCCATGATTGCCATGGTTTTAAATGAAAAAAACATAAATGTTTCTTTAGTTTTGATTAGTTTTGTTTGTGATCGAACTCGTTTTTTGGTTCGATGGATTGTGATTGTGAATTACACCCTTGTGCACAACTAGCTACCTTATTCATCATTGGGATTAAATAATTAGGTCACACATTCAAATTTCATTACTTTCACACATTCAAATCTTATATGACCCCTTGTTTGAGCAATTACCAAGTTTCAATGGGGCAATTGTTTTTCAAAGGAAACTAAAATATTGCCAAGAAAAACATTGGGTCATATGACAACTACAATTTATCATAGATTTTTTCTTTTTTTAATTTGAAACTAATCATGAAATGTAGTGTTAAATGATTCAAATGAATTTCAGAATATTCATATTGAAATTTCATCTAATTTAATTTCTATTTTCTAATTGATTAACTTTTGACAATGAACAAGAGGTGTGTCAATGAAATACAATTTTGCAAAGGAATCATTTGATTTTCATCTCACAAAATTGGTTTGATGGTAAAAAAATATAAATCCCTTAAGAACAAACTAGCCACACTCAAAAAAACACAATTCTAAAAAGCTAAAATTTGATCATCTTAGGAATTCAAATATGTTTGAAAATATCATTATTTCAACAGTCCTTTATCACCCTTGGGCTCCACATTGTTTTGCATTACCATGACAATGAAAATTTGATGGAAAAGAAACTCATTTTGTGGAAATATTGAATGTCATTGCATGCAACTTGACTTTGAATTTGGATTCAAATTCCTAAATTCAATTTGAGTTCATTGTATGGAATTCAAATTTAATTGAATTAAGATTAAATTTTGTCTTGAGTTGAATTCATCACTTTTTTTTTTCCTTTGGATTCAATAGGGTTGATATTCTCATTGAAATTTAAATTGAATTGAATTCCAATAATCCTTTATCACATGTAAATGGGGTATAATGAACATAATGTGTAAAACAAAATATCATATAATAATAATAAAGTAAACTTTCAAATAGTGAATATATTTTGGTTTGATTTTAAATCAACGTGATCATCTTTCATTAACAGTTAACAAATAGATCTAACATCATTTTCACACTTTTAAAATTTCATATTTATTCAACAATGATTAACACACAACATGTGATATATTAGGGCAACTATAAACATATTCAATAATAAGCTGAAAAAATATTCATTCAAATTGAACTTTTTTAAATGAAAAATTAGTTTTGGGAAAAAATATGCACAATTCTTAAATGAAGTAGAATCATGTTGGCTTTTTTAAAGTGAGTTTGGACCCAATGGATGGTTTTTCTCTTTTTTCTTCCAAGAAAAAATTCACAAAATTTCAACCTCAAAATATTATAAAAATATATATTTAAAATTGCCAAATTTTTAATGTTTTGGGGAGGGGGGACTTCACCATATTTTGAAACAATTTTTAGTTTTGGGGTAGTATTTCACCAATTAAAAAATGTTATTTCAACATTTTTTCATAAACCTTGTCACCAATGAATATTAAATATTTTTTAAGATGATCACCAATGATGATACATAAAAAAAATTAATCAAAAACCTAATGGGTTAAATATTTTTTATCATTTGCAAGAAATCAATTCTATGAGTTCCACTATATTTCTATTAATTTTGTGGTGTAATTTCCATTTTTAAAAAAATCTAGCAAAAAAAGATATGAAAATAGAAATATATTTGTACATTATTAGCTACTTAACTAAAATTGGAGATAAAAAATTGAACCCCATTATTGGGTCCAAATTGGGTATAAGGAGTCACCTACCCTAAGGACTATGTCATTATTAAATCCTTAAGAGAAAAATATTTTGCAAAATATGCTTAAAATCATAACTTACACATCAACCCAAAAAGGATCCAAAATAAACCAAAAACCCAAATCCCAATTGGGACAATCAACTTAAACCCCACTATTGGGTGTCCATATTGTTTTGATTTTTATGGCCCAATTTTTTTTTATATTATAATGTAAAGGTGTACATAAATGGTTTCTCATAAAAATGTCATTTTCAAATCATGTTGAGTTTTTAAAAAAACCTTTTAAATAACAAAAAAAATTGATTACAATGTTTTTTTAAAAAATTTCATATTTCATATTTATTAAATTCATTTCAAAGTTTTTCAAAGCTTCCTATAATACATCAAGAATATTATTGTAAAAGTGCATCTCAAATTTTTAACATCAACTAAAGTAACCATTTATTACAACCAAAATTAAGCAATGATTACATCTTGGAGTGACTTTTACTAATAATAGGCTCACTCAATTTGGAGCCTATTACTAGTTGTTTCAAAATTGTAGCTTAGTTTACCTTGCTTGAAATGTATTTCAACCTCGCCTAAAAAAGGTGGTTAGGACCACAAGGTGCAAACACATTATAAGGATCCAATGATGCCTTTAATAAAGCCATTCATGGAAATTACTTTCATAACAGATGAAAACAAATTTCCTTTGCAATGGATTCAAAAACATCTCAAACATCACACATTTGTGTGCAATCATTACAATGGGCACATTTGTAGCAAATGAATATCCAATGGGTTGAATATGTACATGTAATGAAAGACAACTAGTTATTGAAGGATGAGGTAACCCAAGCGAAATTTTAAGGTAGTGAAAAAAATTGTTAACAACAAATGAAACATCATAAGGCAAGCCAAGTTGCAAGCTAGATTTCTAAGCATAAGCTTGAATAGTTTGATGATGATGATTCATTGGAGCTAGTTTAGGTCGGATTATTTTAGGTGCTATGAATTGTAAGTCATAGTTATAATCATCACTTGGACGATTCCAAATTGGAATATGTTTAGTCCATTCTCGAGTAAAAAAATGAAAAGGTGTCTTTTAGGACGATTTGTTTTTTTTAAAGTTTTTTTTTTTAAACACCTTATTCATGAGTATAACACTTTATTCATGAGTAAATTTTTAACATCTTTTCCAGCAATTTGCATCTAATTCCTCTTCAATTGAATTTTTAATTCAAACCAATTCAATCTTAATCCAATTATTAAATTCAATTCAATTCAAATTGCATTACATTGTCATTCAATATTTTCATTCAAATGGGACTTTATTTTCACAAAATAATTCATTTTTTTCAACAATTAATCGAATTAATCAATGGTCACCGGTAGTGCACCAATGTAGAACCCAAGTATA
>Ga0116231_10007979_pt1 | contig 18887 bp, 14 predicted proteins | sample S1TSphgellanicum_2_FD_89695 | JGI IMG/M metagenome (GOLD analysis project Ga0116231, IMG submission 89695) | Host-associated microbial communities from peat moss isolated from Minnesota, USA - S1T2_Fd - Sphagnum magellanicum MG | ecosystem: Host-associated > Plants > Peat moss > Unclassified...
TAAAAGAATTAGAAGCACAGCAAGAAGAGCTACTAGAAAAACTGAATAGGACATCAAAAAACTCATCATCACCGCCGTCAAAAGATGGACTGGATGTAGAAAAGAAGGCAGGAAAAAAGGGTAAAGGACATCAAGCTGGGCGACAAATTATTAGTGATCAGATTGTAGCTCGATTGTTGTGAGTTAACTAAATTCGATATTGAAAAAGCTTTATCCTTTCTTGAGAATGTTAACGAAGAAAGTATTATCCAAGCAGTAGCTAGTCCTCCAGATGAATGGGGTATTACAATAGAAGAGCGAATGACTATGATAGAGTACTTAATAACCCGCCGGCAAACTTTATTGGAATCCTTTTGAAGTAGAACTTTTGTAAGTAATTACGCACTATGACTAGTAGATACAGTGTAATTCAATACGTTCCTAATCCAATTGCGGATGAGCGAATTAACATTGGTGTCGTCGCGTTCAATAACGATGTCATCCAAGTTCGCTTTGTCAATAACTGGGAACGAGTTCGCCAATTTGGGGTCAAAGATATTGAGTTTCTGAAGGATTTTGCTCAACAAATTAGTAATGACGCAAGAGATGGACTTCTTCTTGCATCGGAAAACCTTTATGGATTGTCTAACGAAGAACTGATTTTAAGAATATCAAAGAGATGGATTAATAGTATTCAATTCACATCCTCGCGTGCTTCTCTATATGCTGTAGATGAATTGTTAGAATATATTGCTGATACTTATTTACACGAACAAATCTCTAATATAGAGCGTAAAATAAAAAATCGTGATCGTCATTTCGCTTCACAAATGCTCAAGTCTAAGACACGTCAACTCATAATAGAAAAGTTCCCAGGTACAGCAAAATATTGGCTGAAAAATAATTATGAATTACTTGGAAATACTCTCAATAATAAATTTGATGTTGTTGTAGGTAATGGTAAACCCTACTTTGCTGCACATAGTATTTCTTTTGAAGTTAATGTAAATGATACGCTAACAGAAGCTATTTCATGGCGAATCCTTAATGTTAAGAATCATCAAAGGGATTTACCATTAGGTATTTTTGTACTTCCACTTCTACTTTAGCCCAGACTTGCTATGCGGGACTGAGGGAAATATCTTGCTTAAGCACAGTTTGCGCTAATTCCTCAAGCTTGAGTTGATTTACTAGCACAATATTAATAATATTTACTTTAGAGGGATAAAACCAGATTGTTCAGCGATTTGCTGACCTTGTGGAGATAGAGCTAAATCGATGAATTGTTTAACAGCTGGACTATTCTGTTTGCGAATTGCTAGATAAACACTACGACTAAGAGGATATTTACCATCTTGGATGGTAGTTTTATCCTTAGGCGATATACCATCAATGGGAACGACTCTGACTAATTGTTGATTTTCCGTTTGAGAAACTGTAGCGTAGCTAATCCCATCAGTATTTAGCATTCTGATAATACCTGTAGTTTCGTCCTGAGGGAAGGTGAAAAAATTCGCACTATCAGGAGCAAATGGTTGTTCTAACAAAACGGTACTTTGGAAAAAGTCTCTTGTTCCACTACCAACAGCACGATTGATGACTTTAATCGGTACATTTGACCCACCCACTTGCGACCAGTTGGTAATCTTACCTTGATAAATTTGGCGTAATTGGTCTTGGGTTAATCCCCCCTGAAAAGGATTATTCACACCTACTATGACTGCTACAGCATCACGAGCGATCGCCACTACAGAAATCCCCGCTTGTGCTTCTTCTGGTTTGAGCGGACGGGATGTCGCAGCCATGACAATAGAATTATTCATTAAAGCCGCAATTCCTTTTCCTGAACCTTGAGGAAATCCATTTGGCTTTCCATAAGTTGTAGGAAGATTGGGATTAACTTGAGCATAAGCACTACGCAATCTTTGGATTAAAGCTACCATAGTTGTACTACCATCCATACTCAAAACTGTTGGATTTGGTAGTGATGTGTCAATAACAGGAGCCGTGTTACCACTAACTGGTGATTCTGTTTTTACTGGCTCTGATGTAGGAGTTGTGGAAATGGTTGTAGTACTTCTTTTCCCAGCTAAGTTATTTTTAAGCACAAAATAACCACCTCCTACAGATATAGCAGCTGCTAATCCTAGCAGAACTGAATATAATCCAATTGGTGAAAATAGGGATTTTTTCAGTGGTTTACCACAGATTTCGCATTTAATGGCGTTTGTTGGATTTTGGTCATGTCCACACTTAGGACAAGTAACGTTGTTGAAGCTAGAATTTCCAGTCATTTACTCCTCACCTAAATCGATAGTTATTACGATATGAACATTTATCAATAATATTTATAAAAACTTATAAAAACTCACTTCAAGGGAACAAACCCAGATTGCTGGACAATTTGCTGACCTTGTGGAGACAATGCTAAGTCAATAAACTGTTTTACAGCTGGACTATTTTGTTTAGGAATTGCTAAATAAACGCTGCGACTTAGAGGATATTTACCATCTTGAACAGTAGTTTTATCTTTGGGAGATATACCATCAATTGGAACAACTCTGACTAGTTGTTGATTTTCTACTTGAGAAACTGTAGCATAGCTAATTCCGTCATTACCCAATTTTTGCAGAATACTTGTCGTCTCATCTTGGGGAAATGTGATGAAATTGGCGCTATCGGGAGCGAATGGTTGTTCTAACAAGACGACATCCTGAAACATATCTCTAGTACCACTCCCAATCGCACGATTAATTACTTTAATTGGTACATTTGACCCGCCTACTTGCGACCAGTTGGTAATCTTACCTTGATAAATTTGGCTTAATTGCTCTTTGGTCAATCCACCTTGAAAGGGATTATTTACACCTACTACAACAGCGATCGCATCATGAGCGATCGCTACCACAGAAATCCCAGCTTGAGCTTCTTGTGGTTTCAACGGACGGGATGTCGCAGCCATGATAACAGATTTATTGATTAATGCTGTAATTCCTTGGTCTGAACCATGAGGATGTCCTTCTGGTTGTCCATAAGTCGTAGGAAGATTGGGGTTAACTTGAGCATAAGCATTTCGCAATTGCTTAATTAAAGCCACCATAGTTGTACTACCATCCATACTCAGAACTGTGGGATTGGGTAGTGATGTGTCAATATTATTGCCAGTACTATTGTCAGTAACAGTATTATTTAGTTGAGTTGGCTGAATTGAAGGCTGTTCTGTTTTTACTGGCTCTGATTTAGGCGTTTCTGAAACTATACTAATAGGGGTTGTGGTAGGGGTTATAGTATTTGTTTTCCCCGCCAACTTATCTTTAAAAGCGAAATAACCACCTCCCGCAAATAAGCCCAGACCTAATACGGCCAAACCTGCGTATACAAGGGGTGAAAATAAGGACTTTTTCAGTGGTTTGCCACAAATTTCGCATTTAACAGCGGTTGTCGGATTCTGGTCATGTCCACACTTAGGACAGGTGACATTATTATAGTTAAAATTTCCAGTCATTCATACCTCAACAGGGAGTTGTCTATTACGGGGATAATTAATTAATATTATTGGGATTCTGCTTGGATCTGAGCTTCAATTTTGGCGACTTGTTCGTTTGTCAACTTTAATTCTTCTTGTAGTTCCAATAGTTGCGCCTGTTTATCTAAATCTATTTCTCCACCATTTTCCGAAAAAGCTCGATACATTAACGCATATTCTTCAATTGCGTCATTTGCAGTCACTTTAGGGGTAATTTCAGCAATTAGTTTGTCAGCTACCGCTTGAGAAATATGATATTTCTGGCGAAACTTTTCGACTAATTGCAAGTTGGTAGGAGAAGGATTACCATTTTTATAGCAGGTTTCGACTAACTTTCTGAATCTTTCTAGATTTTCATCATTATTGGTACTAGCTTCAGGTGTGGGAGTTGGGGTGGGAGATGGAGGAGCAATAGATACCATCAAACTATACTGCTTAATGTATCCTTCAATAGCAAATTCAGCTTTTTGGTAATCGGGATTATCTTTACCACCTGTAAGTTTATTCCCCACTTCTTGCAAACAATCCATCAATTTTTGATATAACTGCTGTTTTTGGGGTTTAGTTGTCGCCTTTTCCCCAATAGATTTAAGTGCATCAGCTAGAATATCTCTAATCTTACGGTTTTGGTCATTTAAAAGATTTTCTTCAGCTTTTTGCCAATTTTCTCCCAACACCTGCACTTTTTCTATTCCTGTCTGTTTATCTTGATAAGTAAAGCGAATTTCATCAAATCCTGTAACTTTGTTTTCATGTTGAATTACTAATCCAAATGCTTTTGCCAAGAGGAGATTTTGTTTAACTTGCGCCTCTTCTTGACTTGAAGGCATAATGTCCCGAAATTGGCGATAATCTTGGTGAGTATGGAGGGGATTTTTATCAGATTGGGAAACTGTCCGGTAAATGACTCGCATTTTTTCCATCCCTTCAATTAAACGCAGAGGAAAAGCTCCTACTTCTTGAACAAAGAAAATATGATGTGGGTCATTTAGAGGTCGAATGTCTTTATCTGTAAGCGTGCTAGACCTGCGAATCTGTGGGAGAATTTCCAAAACAGCCGCATCAGTGGGTTTATTACCACCTTGAATCCCGATCAATGTTTGTCGTTTTTCCGCTTTATTATCCCATCCCAAATTTACCTGCTCTTGACTAAAGCGCAAGAAAGCTTCACTTTTCTCAAAGGTAGTTTTAATTTGAGCTTCTTGTTGTTCTAAGGTGGGATATTGTTCTAGAAATTTGCGGGCTGTGGAAATTTGCAATTGGGGTTTTCCGACAAATTCATCTACAGAGCGATTGACTAATTTTTCAAATAGATCTTTAATTTGTAGTTGGTCAAATTTATAGAGGTCAAACAGACTAATTCCCAATTCAGTCAATATATCTTGGGAAACTGTCTGGTAGATGACATCTGTTTTCCCAGCCAGAATTTGATTGAATACCTGGTCTATATCTTTGGGGTTATACAGGAGAATCCCATTTACAGTTAATGTCCCAGTTTCTCCTACATAAGTGCGTTCGCGATCGCCTAATTTAGTATGGAGACTATCGATCGTTTGGTCAAAAGCCGTTAAATCTACAATTAGACTATTAATTTCTTCCTTAAGTTCATCCAACAAAAAGATGGCTAAAGAACGGGATTTCACCTCAACTTTAGAAGTATAGACTGATTGTAGCGCCTGCATAATCCCGTTAAAATCCTCCTCAATTACCGCCTTTTTATTCAGAGGATTAAACTGTTTAGCATGATTGTCTATTTGTTTAATTAAAACTTGTAAGGCGTTAGCAGCAGATTGCTCTTTAGGTAACCAATTTTTTTGTCGTTCTTGGTCAAATTGGCTGCGATAATTATTAAATACTTCCAACAAGACCTCTAAAAATTGGCGGACAAACTTTGGTCCCCGAAAACGGTCTTCAACCATTTTATAAACAATTTGTCGCAGTTCTTCTCTCTTTTGAGTTTTGAGGTGAGTTAAGTTGTCCCACATTTTTTGGAAGTAATCACTCCACCTGCGAGGGTCAGTATCACCATCATTAAAGTGGGGAGTATATTTTTCCTGTTCAACAGAGACAAATCGCTGCAGATTTTCCAAAGGAATATTTAAATCATTCCGCTTCTTGCGTAAATTCGCGACCCAATCAGCCACTTCCTTATTATAGGGTTTCATATTGTTACCCATGCTGATGCTATCCAACAGTTGATGCTGACTATCTGATTCCGCCAGTTGGAGACTGGGAAGAATTTCTGTTTGAATTAGGTCGCGCATAGCACCAGGTGCGGGAGTAGGATTAGCCCACCAACTGACAATCCGCCCAGCTAAACGGGAAGCGCAAGCTTGAACCACGCGCTGGATGGGAAATTGAATGCTGGACAAACCAAAAGCAATAAAACTTTGCGGATATCCCATGGAATCAGGACTAGCCCACTGCTTACGAATATTGTCCCGTACCAGTTTTTTGTATTGACTAAATCCTGAACTGAAATCTAAAAATATATTTTGCGCTACCATTTCCAGAACTGAATTAATGCTGGGTAGGGTGACTTTATCATTACTATTCCCCACCAAATAGCAAAAATTGAATGGTACATCCTGGCTACTTTGGCTCGTTATCCGGTCAGATGCTTGACTACTATATTGACATTCAAAGCGCGTATCATTAGCAGAATAATGGTTGAGTTCCATTAATCCAGCATAAGCATTTGCAATCACGCGATCGCCCAATCCAGAAAAAGCTCCTGGTAAAACTAAGTAAGCCGATGTTTGTGGTAATTCAGCCGGAGGCATCCAATCACGTAGGTTATAAGCTAGGTCTAGAACCATCCCCGACCCCGTACCACCAGATAAAGAGCAGACGACAAAAATATTTACCCCTTTATCCAGCTGTAATCCCCATTTGTCCAACATGAATTTCTCATGTCCGGCGATCCGTGATTTAGCATTATTGAAGCTATTCTTAATTGTTTGATAGTTGATCGAAAAAGCAAATTTTCCTAAAGAGCGAATTTGTCCCGCGCCAGCGAGGATAGAATCTGTCCCTTTCAGTTGATTGGGAAACCATTCCGCCAGATAATCATAAGCAGACAACTGATTGAGTATGGCTTTAGCGTTTTCTACTTTAGCCCAAACTTGTTCTGAGGGACTAAGGGAAATATCTTGCTTGAGCACAGTTTGCGCTTCTGAGACTTTGGCATTCTGCTCAGTATCTATATGTAAAAAAGATACAATCGGCAACGCATTGAGAGAGCCATATGATTCGACAATCATCCGGCGAATTTTAATTAAAATTTCTTTCCCCGTTCCTCCGAGTCCGATAACTACGGTCGGGGTCATTCCTATATAATCTGCCATATATAATCTGCCATATTCTCAACTTAATGCTTAACCTGCCTGGCTTGATGTAATTTAATCTACTGGAAATACGAAAAAATTACTATCTTTAGTTAAATTATAATTTATTCCCGATTGACTAACTTGCTGACAGTCAAAGTTTAATAATTTGACAAAACCCGGTTTAATAGATTATAATGGTAGACTGTTTAAAGTATATCGATTTTTGCACTAGGCTAAAAGTATATCAATAACATCGGTAGCTGAAAATTGCCTAAGTGTGGGTTTTTTGTTGTTTATTTTATGAGGTGAACATGGCCAAGCGCCGTAACCCGAAAAAAGAAAAGGCGCTACGGAACCAGGCATACGCCAGGAAGTTTCGTAAACGGACTACAACCGGAAGAATGCAAAGAAGGTTCCAGCAAAGACCGCCGAAGAGTGAAGAGGATGAAGGAGCAGCAATGATGGACGCGGAATAATTTGCTGTTAGCAAGTTATTTTCCAGGGTGTAGATTACACTTACACCCCCATCTTAAAACTTATTCCTGAGTCCCGATCACCTGAGTGCGAGCAATGGCGATCGCCTGCTTGACCTGAACAAAGCCAGTACCGCCATAACTGTTACGAGCAGCAACTACTTGGCGAGGAGAAATAGCTGCGTATATATCTGCTGCAAATGCTGGATGTAATTGTTGCCATTCTTCTAACCGCAAATCTTGGAGAAGCTTACCAGCAGCGATACAGGTTTTTACGACTTGGCCCACTAGATTATAAGCTTCGCGGAAAGGTACACCCTTAGATGCTAGATAATCTGCTACATCGGTAGCATTGGAAAAATCCTCTGTCACTGCTTGCGCTAATCTTTGGGTACGAAATTCTAAACCGAATTGCAGGAGAATGGTCATTGCTTCTAAACAAGCTTTGACTGTTCTCACACTGTCGAATATTGCTTCCTTATCTTCTTGTAAATCCTTGTTATACGCCAAAGGTAAACCCTTCATCATTACCAACATGGCTTGGAGATGACCAAAAACCCGACCCGTTTTTCCCCTCACCAATTCTGGTACATCGGGATTTTTCTTTTGTGGCATAATACTAGAACCAGTAGCACAGCTATCTTGGAGAATAACGAAGCCAAATTCTGCGGATGACCATAAAATCACTTCTTCCGATAGACGGCTCAAATGAACCATGATTAAACTGACTGCGCCCAGAAATTCGATCGCAAAGTCGCGATCGCTAACTCCATCTAAGCTATTAGCATAAACAGAATCAAAGTTTAACAATTGAGCCGTGTAGTGACGGTCAATTGGAAAGGTAGTTCCAGCTAAAGCACCACAACCCAACGGTGAAATATTAACTCGGCGATATACATCACCCAATCTTTCCCAATCCCGTTGCGCCATCTGAAAATAAGCCAGGAGATGGTGAGCTAAACTGAGAGGTTGAGCGCGTTGAAGATGAGTATAACCAGGAATTAGAGTTTCAACATGTAATTCAGCGATATCGAGTAAAACGGTTTGAAAATCTCTTAATTGTTGACGGATTTGATCTATTTGCTCACGCAAGTAGAGTCTCGTATCAGTTCCTACTTGGTCATTCCGAGAACGCGCAGTATGTAGTTTTTTCCCAACATCACCCACAATCTCAGTTAATCGTTTTTCCACAGCAAAATGTACATCTTCTGCATCTATCCCAGGTTGGAATTCACCTTGACGATATGCTTGGCGAATCTGTTCTAAACCTGTAACTAGTTTCTCTCCTTCTTCAGAGGAAATAATATTTGTCTGAGCCAGCATTTTCGCATGAGCTTGCGAGCCAGTGATATCGTATTCAATCAGTTCAATGTCAAAACTAATGCTCGCATTAAACCGAGCGATCGCCGGATGTAATGCGGATTCAAATCGTTGACTCCAGATTTGGGGATTGGACATAGTTTAAGAGGGAACAGGGAACAGGGAACAGGGAACAGTTGACAAGTTAACCGTTCAACTGTTAACCGTCAACTAATTTAGCCGAATTTGGTGAATGTGCGCAGGAGATAACCAATAACTAGACCAATCAATAAAGCCCAACACTGTCCTGTGAGCACAAAATGGTTCCAAGTGTTTTTCATTTGTAACATCACATCTTGATTCGCCGGAATTTCAACGAGGAGAGAAGTTTTCGTATTTAGATATACTGAGCTAGAGTGATTAAAGTAGTTCATGGTTTATAAGGGTTAGGAGTAACAGAGAAATTTACTATTATTATTGTCTAATATTTCCAGGGTAATCAAAGTGATTATCCCAAATTTTGTTTATTGAGCTAACCTCAGCTTAGTTGCTGTACGCAAGATTTGTCCTGCTAAAACTGCAGCACCAAAGCCATTATCAATATTAACTACACCAATACCAGCAGCGCAAGAATTTAGCATTGTTAATAGAGGTGCCAAACCAGAAAAACTCGCACCATATCCGATACTGGTAGGGACAGCAATAACAGGACAATCTACCAAACCCGCCACGACACTGGGTAGAGCGCCTTCCATTCCCGCGACAACAATTAATACCGAGGCTGAGTCAAGTAAATGACGATTATTTAATAAACGGTGAATTCCTGCTACACCTACATCCCAGAGTCGTTGCACAGAAAAGCCAGAGAGTTCAGCTGTGACTGCTGCTTCTTCAGCTATGGGTAAATCAGCAGTACCAGCGGAAATAATGCCGATCTGACCTGGAAACTTAACTTCGATTACCGGAGGAGCGATCGCGCAAATTCTAGCCAACTCATAATATTGTAAACCCCTGACCTGTCTTTGTAAGACTTCATAAACAGATATTTCAATCCGCGTAGCCATAACTATCGGATTGCGCTGGCGCATCACCGCCATAATTTGCGCAATTTGATTGGGTGTCTTTCCTGGTCCCCAAATCACTTCTGGGAAACCAGTTCTGATTTGACGATGATGGTCAATTTTGGCAAAATCCCCAACAGATTCATAAGCTAAGTCTTTCAATGACTCGAATGCTATCTCTGGGGTTAGTTTACCATTAGCAACTGCTTCTAAGAGCGATCGCAAAGTTTCAGATTGAGCCATAAACTATTCCCTATTCCCTGTTCCCTGTTCCCTGTTCCCTTACTTAGTGATTTTGATTTCATAGATATTCCAGAATGCTCCACCGAGAGCAGAATAGCGGATACCTGTAAAACGATTTCGTATAGCTGTCATTGTATATTGATCTACCAAGTGAATAAAGGGGAGATTTTCCTGAGCTAATTGTTGGAATTTAGCGTAAATCTCTTTTACTTTCGCGTCATCAAATTCTTGTGCTCCTTGAATGAAAAGTTCACCAATTTCTGCTTCCCAAGGAGCTACTTCTCTACCTTGTATAGGCTTTTGTCCTTTTGATGGTTTTTGATTAAACATATGTAACTGACCTTCAGGAGACCAAACATTAGCGCCATCATTTGGTTCCAATCCACCACCCAAACCAATTAAAGCAGCTTCCCAGTCAAATGTATTAGCAAGTTTATCTGTAAAAGTATTCCAGGCCAGGGGAGTAAAATCAACCTGAATCCCAATTTTATGGAGGTCTGATTTTATTTGCGCTCCCATCCCTTCACGGATTTTATTCCCTGCATTTGTCAGCAAGGTAAATCTGACTTTATTCCCATCCGCGTCTTCTAATTGGTTTTCAGCATTGTATTTAAACCCAGCCTTTACCAGTAATTGACGAGATTTATCTGGATTAAAATTATATACTTTCAACCCTTTTTCTGGTGATAAATAATAGGGACTTTGGACTGGGATCGGGGAATTTTGCAACTGACCTAAACCATTGTAGATATTATTCAGCATAGTCTGTCTATCAATAGCATAGGCGATCGCTTGGCGAAATTCTACACTGTTAAACCAACGCGATTTAATTGGGTCTATAAGGGGTTTATTATTCCTGCTACCTTTATTTAAGTTAAAAAAAACAAACAGCGTTGCGGAACTGGGTCCACCATTATAAATTTTGAAATTACCTTGTTTTTCTTGGGATTTTAACAGGGAAAAATAATCTGGTGATACAGTTTCAGCATCTAGACTACCAGAACGAAATTGTAGTAAAGAAGTATCCGTTGATTGAACTATTTGCCAAACTATCCGTTCTATATAAGGTAAAGTCTGACCTTGAGCACCTTTCCGCCAATAATAAGGGTTACGTCGAAAGATTACCCGCTGACTTGTATCATAACGCTCCAATTTATAAGGTCCGTTGACAATAAGTTGATCAGGTGGGGTATCAACACGCCATTTGGTGAGAAAGTTAGGTTTACCATCTTTATCTTTTGTGTTTACTGATTCTCTTAAAGCATGAGCAGGTAAAATAGGCGCAGCCAAAGCTATTAAAAAAGGTCTGAAAGGTTCTGGGACGGTAAATTCAATCCGTAAAGGGTCGATTTTCCTGACACTAGGAAGTTTACGCTTTTTACCAATTCTTAAGATATCTCTCACATCAGTAGGTATAGCTTCATTCAGATAGATATCATTAAACGTGAATACGACATCGTCTGCTGTTAGTGGTTGTCCATCAGACCATTTCAATTCCGGGCGGAGAGTGAAAATAATTTTCGACTTGTCATCAGAAATTTGCCAAGATTCTGCTAAAGCTGGTTCAATTTTGCTGGTGAACGGATTTTGTTCGACTAATCCATCATAGGTATAACCAAAAATATTTGGTGATTCCTGACTTAGAGCAGCATTAAAAGTTTTAGGATCGCTGAGAATACTATCGACTAGCTGAGGTGATCGATTTGCTGTAGGTTTTAATAAATTACCCGGTTGGCAAGATGTAATTGTCGCTATAGTGAAAAAAATCAGGACTATAATTAGCCAGAAACGTTTATTTATAAACATATTTACGGAATTTATTCCCATTATCCCTAGATAAAACTTACTTGATAAAACTTACTTGTCAACTCACTAGTAAAACTACAACATAAGCGCATATACCTTCTTCTCTACCAGTAGGTCCCAGTTTTTCGTTAGTAGTAGCTTTAATCCCAATTTGGTTTGGCTGTACTGATAAAACTGTAGCTAACTTATCCCGCATTTGCGCAATATGGGGTTTTAACTTAGGACGTTCAGCAACTACCACTGAATCAATATTGCCGATTTCCCAACCTTGTTGGCGAATCAGCTGATGCACTTGAGTTAATAAAACTAAACTATTAGCTCCAGCCCATTGCGGGTCGCTAGGGGGGAAATAATGCCCAATATCCCCTAACGATAATGCTCCTAACATAGCATCCATAATTGCGTGTGTAAGTGCATCAGCATCACTATGCCCTAATAAACCCAGATGATGAGGAATATGGACACCACCTAAAATTAAGGGGCGATCGCTCACCAAGCGATGGATATCATAGCCATTACCAATCCGAATATTCATACCTTCACCCCAATAACTCAATATTTCTCTTCATTATTATCTACTCCCCTGCTCCCTTGCTCCCCTGCTCCCCGCCATTCCTCCCACATATCCGGTCGGCGATCGCAAGTGCGTTGAATTTGTTGCTGATGACGCCAGCGGGCAATTTCTGCGTGATTACCACTCAATAAAACCTGTGGAACTTCCCATCCACGGAAATTGGCTGGACGAGTATATTGGGGATAATCTAACAAACCTGCTTCAAAACTTTCTGCTTTCAGAGATTCTACTTTACCTACAGTTCCTGGTAGCAATCGGATCACACCATTAATTAAAGCCATCGCCGGAATTTCGCCACCTGTAAGCACAAAATCGCCCAAAGACAATTCGCGGGTAACTAAGTAGAGAACTCTGTCATCAATGCCTTCATAATGACCACAAATTATGACTAATTGGTCATAATTTGCCGCTAATTCCCGCAAAATTGGCTGATTGATGGTTGATCCCTGGGGACTCATTAAGATTATCTCTCTGCGCGGTAGAATAGGTAGTGACTCCACAGCCTTAAAAATGGGTTCAGGTTTCATTAACATCCCTACACCACCGCCATAAGGTTCGTCATCTACCCGGTGATGTTTATCTGTGGTGAAGTTTCTAGGGTTAACCAGATGAACTTGGGCAATTTGTTTAGCCAGTGCTTTACCCAAAAGTCCAGAACTTAAAATTGAGGTAAAGCAGTCAGGAAAAAGTGTAACTATATCAAAACGCACAGTAATTCGTATTCAAGAATAGTAGTCTGGGGTAGGGTGTAGGGTGTGGGGTGTAGGGGAAGAAAGATGAAACACTAATTATTATAGTATTGAGTGTATTGAGTAATAATTATTTTATTATGGTTTTACTCTCGTTACTTGGTTCTTATAATCACTACCCTACACCCTACACCCTACACCCTACACCCTCACTTCTTCTTAAAGTTTTTCTAATTACTTATTTCTTATTACTTAATTTATGTTTAAATATTGTCACAACTAAATTTAAATTAATTATCCACCAAAGTTGACAACTTCCAGGATGCATCTAGCCAGCCTCACTTAAATAAGAGTGTCAATACCTGTAGAGCCACTTAAGTCCAGAGGGGAAACCTCTTCCCCTAAGCACTATGAAAGCCAGTCAGAGAGAAAATAGAGAGGAAAGTCAGTGCGTTGTTGAGAGAAGTCTGGGTTTTGCAGAACTTCAGGTGCTCTCCCCCTATATTCACAACTGGCCTTCGCCATAATTGGTGCTTGACTATGAGGAACAGCAACGGACACATGAAAATTGAGGTATTGTGTGCGGTTAATGCAGTGTCCTCTCAAAAAAACAAAGGGCGAAAATCACGAGCTACCAAACCTTGTCAAATTTACCTGAAGTTGTTGACAGGAGAAACACAATGCTGCAATTAAAAGCTAAATCGCTGGAAATGAGGACACCCCAAGCAACTAAGACAGCCGTTCTAGTTATCGGAGGCGCAGAAGACAAAGTTCATGGACGCGAAATCCTCCGAACTTTTTTTGGTCGTGCTGGTGCTAGTAAGGCGTATATTACAATTATTCCATCAGCCTCCCGCGAGCCTGCCATTCTAGGTGGTAGGTACATCCGCATTTTTGAAGAAATGGGGGCTGAGAAGGTGGAAATTTTAGACATTCGCGAGCGCGAACAATGCGAAAATCCTCAGATTAAAGCATCCCTAGAAGCCTGTAGCGGTGTCTTTTTGACAGGAGGAGACCAGTTACGTCTGTGCGGAGTACTGTCAGATACACCAGCGATGGAAATTATCCGACAGCGGGTGAGAGCAGGTCAATTAACCTTAGCTGGTACTAGCGCTGGAGCCGCTGTCATGGGGCATCATATGATCGCCGGGGGTGGGAGTGGTGAAACACCCAATCGCTCTTTGGTTGATATGGCAACAGGGCTAGGATTTATTCCTGAGGTGATTGTTGACCAACATTTTCACAATCGTAACCGGATGGGGCGGCTGATTAGCGCGATCGCTGCTCACCCGGACCGCTTAGGTATTGGCATTGATGAAGATACTTGTGCTGTATTTGAGCGTGATGGTTGGTTACAGGTGATGGGCAAAGGCAGTGTGACAATTGTTGATCCCACAGAAGTTACCCACACCAATGAACCTCATGTTAGTGCTAATGAACCATTAACTGTCCACAATGTCCGCTTACATATCCTCAGCTATGGAGACCGCTTCCATCTTTATCAACGTACCGTATTACCTGCTGTGCATCGCATCTCTAGCTGACGGAATGAGTAGTGTATGAGGGTACAGCTACACCACTCATGCACCACAAATTTAATTCCTGTTACCAGAAATACTAGCACTCAACTGAATTTAAAAAGAAAAACTGTTATCCATGAACAGTTGAGCGGTCAATTTCAGTAAGAAACTAGAATTTTGGTTCCGAATCTCCATCTACCTATTCCCATGAGAATCCTCAAGATCCAGACCTTACGCGGCCCAAACTACTGGAGCATTCGACGCCACAAGCTAATCGTGATGCGCCTTGATTTAGAAAACCTTGCCGAAAGTCCTTCAAATGAAACCCCTGGCTTTTATGAAGGACTAGTTGAGGCGCTGCCAAGTCTGGAGGGTCACTATTGTTCGCCTGGCTGTCGTGGTGGTTTTTTGATGCGGGTCCGAGAAGGCACAATGATGGGCCATATCGTGGAACACGTAGCCCTAGAACTTCAGGAACTAGCTGGAATGCATGTAGGTTTTGGACGTACCCGCGAGACTGCGACACCTGGAGTTTACCAGGTGGTGATAGAATACCTAAATGAGGAAGCGGGACGTTACGCAGGACGTGCAGCAGTCCGGCTATGCCAAAGTATTGTTGATCGGGGTCGCTATCCCAAGGCAGAACTAGAGCAAGATATACAAGACCTGAAAGATTTTTGGCGCGATGCTTCTTTAGGACCTTCTACTGAAGCAATTATCAAGGAAGCTGAAAAACGAGGTATCCCTTGGATGCCTTTAGCTGCACGTTTTCTGATCCAGTTGGGCTACGGTGCCAACCAGAAGCGGATGCAGGCCACAATGTCTGATAGAACTGGCATTTTAGGGGTTGAGCTAGCTTGCGATAAAGAAGCTACTAAACGTATCCTAGCCGCCAATGGCGTCCCTGTACCTCGCGGTACAGTAATCAATTTTTTAGATGACTTGGAAGAAGCGATCGCACATGTAGGCGGCTACCCCATTGTCATTAAGCCTTTAGATGGTAATCATGGACGCGGGATCACAATTGATATTAGGACTTGGGCTGAAGCTGAAGGAGCTTACGAGTTAGCTAGACAAGTTTCCCGCTCAATTATTGTGGAGCGATATTATGTGGGTCGTGACCATAGAGTATTGGTAGTTGATGGCAAAGTTATCGCTGTTGCCGAACGAGTTCCGGCTCATGTCATTGGGGATGGTAAATCGACTATTCTGGAACTGATTGAGGAAACCAACCAAGACCCGAACCGTGGCGAAGGTCATGATAATGTCCTGACTAAAATTGAACTCGACCGCACCAGTTACCAACTCTTAGACCGACAAGGTTACACCGTTAATAGCATTCTCCCCAAGGAAAAAATCTGTTATCTCCGCTCCACCGCCAACCTAAGTACAGGAGGTATTGCCTTAGACCGAACTGACGAAATTCATCCAGAAACTGTGTGGTTAGCGCAACGGGTGGTGAAGATTATTGGTTTAGACATCGGTGGATTGGATATCGTCACTACTGATATTGGCCGTCCCTTGAGGGAAGTAGATGGCGTAATTGTAGAAGTTAATGCAGCACCTGGCTTCCGAATGCACGTAGCCCCTAGTAAAGGCACTTCGCGGAATGTGGCTGGAGCTGTAATGGATATGCTGTTTCCCAATGGGCAATCCGGCTATATTCCTATCCTCAGTATTACAGGTACAAATGGTAAAACTACTACTACTCGTTTATTAGCACATATTTATAAGCAAACAGGTAAAGTGGTGGGCTATACGACAACCGACGGCACTTATGTTGGTGACTACTTAGTGGAGTCAGGAGATAACACTGGACCTCAAAGTGCTCATGTGATTCTGCAAGACCCCACTGTAGAAGTAGCCGTATTGGAAACCGCTCGTGGTGGCATTCTCCGCTCTGGTATTGGCTATGCTTTTGCGAATGTAGGCGTGGTTTTGAATGTGAGTGCAGACCATTTGGGTATAGGTGATATAGAAACCGTTGAGCAATTGGCTCACCTGAAGAGTGTTGTCGCTGAAGCAGTATTTCCCAATGGCTATGCTGTCCTCAATGCCGATGACCGCCTTGTAGCGGCTATGGCAGAAAAAACAAAAGCCAATATTGCCTACTTCACAATGAATCCAGAATCAGAATTAGTGCGTAAGCACGTTCAAAAAGGAGGAGTAGCAGCAGTATATGAAAATGGTCATCTATCAGTGGTTAAAGGTGATTGGACTCACCGCATCGAAAGGGCGGAAAATATCCCCTTGACGCTGGGAGGTAAAGCACCATTTATGATCGCCAATGCTTTAGCAGCTAGTTTGGCAGCTTTTGTCCAAAACGTGAGTATAGAACAAATTCGCGCTGGTTTAAAGACATTCCGGGCTTCAGTGAGTCAGACACCAGGACGGATGAATTTGTTTAATTTGGGTAGGTATCACGCTTTGGTGGATTATGCCCATAATGCTGCTAGTTATGAAGCGGTCGGGTCTTTTGTCCGCAATTGGACCAAGGGACAAAGGATTGGCGTGGTTGGTGGACCTGGCGATCGCCGTGACGAAGACTTTATTACCTTGGGTAAATTAGCCGCAAATATTTTTGACTACATCATAGTCAAAGAAGATGATGACACTAGAGGTAGACCGCGTGGTTCAGCTAACGACCTGATTGTGCAAGGAATTACCCAAATCAAGCCGGATTGTCGCTACGAATCCATCTTGGATGAAACCCAAGCTATTAATAGAGCCTTAGATATCGCTCCTGAAGGGAGTTTAGTGGTAATTTTACCTGAAAGCGTAAGTCGAGCAATTCAATTGATCAGATCCCGGGGTGTACAAGAAGAAATTCAGCCACAAGGTTCAACTACTAACATTAATGATTCACAAAACGGGATAGCTCCTTCTTCTGTAGTTAATACGTTGCTCTAGTCTATAAAAGAGCGAGCGGGGAGTGGATAAATTATCCATTCCCAATTCTTCATTAACCAATAGTTTTTGTTGTAATGGGTATATCTAGCCAGTCACTTAATTCTTGGGCTAACCATAAAGATTCTTCTTCGGATTTAAGTGAGAAAAACATACCGTTAATTTGAAACTTTTTTACTCCTGCCAAAATACTTAATGCTGGAGGGGCTTCAATATCATCTCCATCAGAATCCTTAGTCATGTATTTGGGAGTATAAACAAGTTGAGTTATGCTATTTCTGGGAGATTTCTTAATAGAAAAGAATATTTTTATTCCGAATAACTTTTGGTATTGATAAATTTGCACGCTATCTATCTTTACCTGATCACTACCATCTAAACGGAGAAATATAAAGTAGACTATCCAAAAACCAACACACCAAAAAGGTATTAAGAACAAAAGAGGTAGAATATTGGTAGGGAAGGGTATCGAGAGAGAAGCACTTGTAACACATAGGAGTAAGAAATTCCAAAATATAGCAAATAAAGATAAAACCCCTATAGATACAGGTGATTGTTCTAAACTAACAGATGGAATAATAATTTCTAGTGAATCTTTTTGCTTATGCAGTTGAATTTTACTCTTGATTGGTCGATTAATGTGTTCAGTTGAACCAGTTTGAATATCTAACTGTTCTAAAGCTTTTAACGCTATCAATGCTGATGAAAAACCTTTGTCTGAATTAGGTTCTATGATCTGTGTTAACCATTTTCTTAAGCTAGGACTAAGATGGGAAAATTTCTTATTTACCTGCAAATCATTTTCCGGTAAATGATTTGGGTGAGTACCAATTAGCAGGTAAATTAGGGTAGCTCCTAAACTACAAATATCAGAAACAAAAAACTGTTTTTGTGGTTCAGATATAGAATTTCTTTCCCCAGGTATGATCGCTGTTTGCCAAAAACCAAAATCGACTAAATGGATTGAACCGAGAAAATTCCCAGAACGTTCCCCAAGTAAAATATTACTAGACTTGATATTCCGGTGGAACACAGGTGGATTTAAACCATGTAGATAAACCAGAATTTCTAAAATTGATTTAGCAATTATCTTGATTTCATCTCCAGTAAATATTCGTTCATTTTGTAAGTGGCGCTCTAAACTTTGATCTGGAATGTAAGTCTGGACTAGAGCAAATCCTTTTGAAGTCGATGAATCTACAGCAAAATAGTTTAAGTAAGGAGGAATAGCAGGATGGGACAAAGACTGAAGAATTTTTGCTTCTTGCTTCAAAGCTATCATTCGCTCATTCCATTTCCATTCACTATTAAAAATCAACAGCTTGATAATGACCGATTCACCTGTGTTTAAGTCACGGGCTAATAGTGTTATGCGTCCGTTTTTTTTGCTCAACTGCTGTTGAATTTCGTAATGTTTGCCAATTATTTTGTTCATGATTATGATTGCTTATATCTGAGAAAGGGAAGTTTGATGCTAAAGA
>Ga0116231_10007980_pt1 | contig 18886 bp, 25 predicted proteins | sample S1TSphgellanicum_2_FD_89695 | JGI IMG/M metagenome (GOLD analysis project Ga0116231, IMG submission 89695) | Host-associated microbial communities from peat moss isolated from Minnesota, USA - S1T2_Fd - Sphagnum magellanicum MG | ecosystem: Host-associated > Plants > Peat moss > Unclassified...
GACTCATGTCGCTTTGGTCAAAGATGGCGAAGTTTTTGTGGGGATAGCTAGGGCTAATCCTAACGACCAATTTAGCAGAGCCATCGGGAGAGAGGTGGCCCTCGGCCGCGCGATGCACGTTTGGAAAGTGCATGTGGGCATTATTCAGGAGAGAGCCAGAGCGTTAGCACTGGGGCGCAAGACCGCCTACGTTCGAAAGTATGAGACGGTCGAGGAGCTGGAGAAGATCCTCCAAGAGGAGGTCTTTTCCGGGGAGGCCGTTCTCTCCCCACTCTAGAACTAATCTATGGACAGTCTTCCCGACTTCAACAGGATAATCATAGACGTGGCGGCCGCTGCTTTGCTCTGCTTGGGGATCTTAGGGGGGGGGCTTATGTATCTTTTTTATTGTCCATGACGCGTATAAGTCTTTGGGGCTAAAGATTATACTAATGCCAGTAGGGGTAGCAGTACTATGGGCAGCTGGCCACTGTATTAGTGGGAGGGCTGCTGCTCAGCAGGTTCCATGCAGGGGATGTCATACTTACAGATATGGAAACATATTCAGCGAGTACTGGCACAAAAGGGCGTGTCTTCCCTTCTTAACGGAGAAAGTTGGTGGATAATAAACTCTGCTGTTTAGTGAATAGAGTCTACGGAAACTCTCTTCGCGGAAAGAATTATTGTGTTCGTTGCGACAAGATATTCTGTTCATTCACCTGCGAAGAAGAGACGCCTTGTGATACTCCTCAGCACAGGCACTTCACCTTCATCTTATTGCCGGGAACACAGTGGACTCCTAGCACGCACCCAGACAAAGAAGGCACAAGACAAAGGCTTGATTTAAGCCGTAACTACGATAAATGAAAAATCTAAACTCGTTGTTCATTGAGCATGGGCTTTATGATAAGCACACGCTAGATCTGTATGCGGAAAGACATACGGTACGCTTGCGTATGTCTGAAAGGCTACCCCATCTCGGCATCCTTCACTACCGAGATGATGTTGTTTTCGGGAAAGGTCAATGGACTGACTTTACAAAATCGTGCCGCGGAGTAGTTGTAGATTTCAATCAAAAGAAAATCTTGGCGCAAGGGTACAATAAGTTCTTTAACCTGGGAGAAGCTGAAGCGCCTTCACTCAGGGAGCTAGAAGCGAAGGGCGAATTTGTCGTGACAGAGAAGTTAGATGGATCTATGATTCTTCTCTTTTGGGATGAGACGACAAAACAGTTTGTCGCTACAACCAAAGGCTCGATAGACTCCGAGCAGGGCCAACATGCCACAACACTAATCCCTTCTTCTGTCCGCGATGTTAAACTCGTTCAATCGCATACTTTAATGTTCGAGCTCATTTCCCCCAAGTATCAAATTGTCGTCCCGTACGACAAGATTGGGTACGAAGAAGGACTCTACTTGATCGGAGTTCGCGAGTTAAAGTCGGAGAAGATCTTCTCTCCTAAAGAAGTTCTCGCCTTTGCGAAAGAGTATAATCTCAAGGCATACAAGACTTACCCCTTCGCAAGTCTCCAAGCTGTCGTAGAGGATGTCAAAGAGCTCCCATACACTCGCGAAGGATTCGTTGTTGTTTACAACGATGCGATGGTAAAGATCAAAGGTAAAGAGTATCTGCGTGTCCATAGGTTCATCTCTACCCTCAGCGATAAGAACTTGTTGGATGTAATGATTGCAGGTGAAGATAAGAATGTTGTCGAGAACATAGGATCAGTTCCTGAGGAGTACAGACAGGACGTACTCGATACGTTTGCTAACTTCAAAAGAAAGGCGCTGGACTTTCAGAAGCAGTGCTACTCTTACTTCGCAGACGTAGTAGGAAAGATTCCTGCTGATACACAGAAGATTGAGAATCAGAAGAGGAAAGCGTTCGCAGCACATGTACAGTCAATCCCTGAAGAGTACAGAGGCTTCTTATTTAAGATGTATGATCACAAAGAGCCGGAACTGACTCAGATTTATATGCTGTTCAAGAGAAGAGGGGTATGATAAACAGAATACTGTGTTGGTATGGACATCACATGTGGACTTATCAAATTCATGTTCCAAGTCGCTGTGTCGATGAACGTTTCTGCAAGAGCTGTAGGAAGACAGAGAACGTTTTACGACATCGATGGAGCAAATGGATAGTAGAGTTCTGGGGCAGCGAGACCCGTCAAACAGATGGAACTATTACTACCCATAAGATCGCGGTACAGACACGAGTGTGCGTAGATTGTAGTTTAAGGGAGTCGAACGAATATCACGCAAGGAAAGTATAATGAACACCGCTTGGGCTGCATGGTCCCTTATCTGCGTAGCACTTATGGCTAACGGAGCAAGGAACAGATACAATATCTACGGTTGGAAGGATAAATGGTTCGGTATCTTTTTAGTAGGAACTGTTTATAACGCAGTGGGGTTCTGGTTATTCCTAACTCACTAATGAGCATGGATCTTGTCTTTTTCTTCAGTGCACTAGCACTTCCCAGCTATATGCTAGTCTGCTTAGCAGATGTAGTGTTAGCAACCAGCTTAGAGAAGAAGCTACATTACTACCCACTGATAGACTTTGATTGCTTCTGCGGAAAGCACTGGAGCAATCTGTCGTCTCCAATTCTATTTCCTAATAGACTATACGACCTATATAAAATACACAGGCACATTAGTAGATGTCTCCCATGGATAATGGTCGCAGAATTCAACGGGCTAACCCCTTACTGGGGATCTAGCCTAGCAGAAGACTTATCAAAACCTTCGGTGCTGTCAAGCTTTATAACCAAAGAATGGCTCTTGAAGAAGGCTAGATTCAGAAGTCAAAGAGTAAGGGCAGGAAGAGATCCTTTTGATGACAGTGATGGACGCAAATAGGTCTAGTGGTGAAATGGCAAACACTGGAGACTTAAAATCTCCCGCTCGCAAGGGCTTGTGGGTTCGAGTCCCACCTAGACCACCAATTTATGTCTAAATTACAATTCTGGATTGTTAAATACGATCGTGGAGAAAAGTCTCACGCGACCGGATGGAATGCAGGGCAAGCCTTCGGGTGCTCATCTATTTGTAGAATGGGCCCGTATAACTGCCCAGAAGTAAGTCGTGCACCTTTTGACGGAAAGAACTTCCCCTCTTGTGTCCCCTGTGCGAAGTTAACTCAAAAGATGCTCCCAATGATAGCGATCAAATAATTATGGCAGACCTCTGTTGCTACGTATCTCCTATAATCAATACGGAGTACCCTTACTCTTATTGCTACTGTGTTCATTGTCATGATCTTATCTGCAATGAATGCTCCGGAAAATTTCTTTACATTTCTGATGATGATGGAAGTGGATACTTTCACCACCAGAAATGTAAAGAAATCTGCGATGAGAATCCCTCCATTTATAACAGTCAGTGGCATGAAAAGTACCCACGAACAGAGGATTGTAATGATCATGCCCTCTGCTTAAAAAGAAAGATTGTCACCGGGAAGAAGCCTTGAACAGCAACCTCTGTTGCCTCGCTAAAGCAGCGTATAGGTGCTGCGGATGCCATATAACTCTCTGCGAAGACCATTCCACAGAATACACAGCACCTATATGCGCTACACCACATAGGGTTACCATAGCCGCAGGGTCCCGTGTATGCCACGCGCATCCTCTAGATGATTTTGTTTTTGAAGAGGGGGCTTGGAGATTTTGGCATGAATGAGCAGCTATGCTGTCAAATACATCCGGCGTTCAGATGCTGTGAATGCGCTCTATCTGTATGTACAGAACATTTTTCCACTAGCCAGGAAAGAGAATGCAGACTAATCCCCGGGAATTCTCATTGCTGCCTTCATGGTCTAGAGACCACCTCCATACTCTTGTTCCAGAGATCATATGAAGAATAAGGCCCTTTGTTGCATATTAAATCCTGTTGTGCAGGAAATGTGTATAGACCGTTATTCGGAAATGGCAGCTAAGAAAGTCACAGAGGGGCTCGATGCATTTCTAAAGAAGCTTAAGATACCCCTACCTCCGTAGTCCTCACCTCACAAAAAGACTAGAGGACTCAGAGTATAATATATTAACAGAAGGCGCCTCTTACAGGAGTAAACAAAAACCGTTTGGAGAACACAATAGAATTTAAACGAGAAGGCGCAATGCAGTCTCTGCCCCTATGTTGTAGCGTTAATCCCGTTAGATGTGATACCCGTAAAGGTATGGCGTATTGTCCAGGTAACATAGGCATCTGTGCAGAACATCAAAAGGTTCTTTTTCAAGAGAAGGGCAAATGGATCACCCTCTGTAGAGCTTGTAGCGACGCAATCTATGAAGCCGATAAGAAAAGACGCCATGGTTAAGAACAATCTGTGTTGTCTAGTTAATCCATTCGTAAGGTGCAGGGAATGTTCAGCTACCAGGTGTGAGCAACATGGCGCTGCACCTTACGATTGTGGGACGGGCGTTTGGCCTGACACGCCCATAAAGGCGCACCTCTTCGAGTCGCTAATAGGATGGGGTCCTCTTATCTGGACAAAAGAATCTGGGTGGACATTTTGAAGAAACTATGCTGTGCTGTTAATCCCTATATAATGTGCGCTACCTGTGGGTGGACATGTTGTAAAGATTGTGGTAATGAGATTTGGGAGATGCCAGGAGGACTTCTCTATTCTACTCACGCAAAAGACTCTGAGGAGTGTTATTATTGGGATCCAATAACAGTCGCCTCTGCTGCATAATCAACCCTGTAGTTAGATGTACATCCTGTAGTACAACTAGATGTTCAGACCATGGAGAAGATCCTATCTATTTTGTGTACCTCCTTATACCTATATGGGTCACCACTTTATCACTACCTCTCCAAAAGCTACGTTTCGCCAAGCCCACTGGACAAAACAGCATGGGTGGGTAATATAATGTCTACGTCTTTCTGGAACTGGCTAAAGTTACTCCCTAGGGGATGTAGTAATGGGCATAAGTGGGTAATACCCATTAAGCATGTAAGAGGCAATGGCGCCATAGTATACGACTACTCCGAGGACGTTTTGTATAATGGCCTTCGCGTATGCGCTAGATGTAATGTACGAAATGACCAGAAGAAATCATGATATCAATTAACTATTTACATCAATGTCATGATCTGTGAACAGATACTAAGCATTAACTAGAAAAGTCTATGGCATTACCCCAGATAAGACCATCACCGCTATGTTGCCTTATTAGGCCTGCATTCATATGTAGAATATGCCACGCTAGAATCTGCGACGACTGTAATGACCAAGATTTAGCGGCTGCCGGCCAAGCTGGTGAAACTCCAAACAATTTTGGGCATGTAAGCAGGGAGTGCTTGTCAAGAACTCACGAGCAGCGAATGAACGACTGGATAGTTGTTGAACACGAAGGAGAATGATCTGTCTATGCTGCAGCGACATACCATGCAATCTTCTCTATGTTGTTTAATTAATCCAGAGCGCTACTGCCTCCCCTGTGGGAAGAGATATTGCAAAGAGTGTCTCCGAGTACTTATTCACACCACACCCAGTGATCAACTTTGTGAGGCAGGGTTTATCATTTGTAGTTGTGGATCGGCTGAAAAGAAGAGATGGAAAGAAGGGGCACCTGCCCCGAGAGTATTTCCTTGAATAATTTAGCGTGTCTTATTAACGGGCACGAATGGCACGGAGAGTTCGACGCGAACGACCTTTCCCTACAAGCCTCTTTGGCTACGGGGTTCAAGGTGCTGTATGATAGCAAGGCTATCTGTTATTGGTGTAAAGAAAGAATTTTCTGGTCGTATAAAAATCCTAGTAGGCCTCGCTGGCAAACGTCAAAGGAAATAAATGGCTAAGCTTACCGTTTTAGTAGGACCGCCTGGCAGTGGGAAGAGCACCTACGCAAAGACTACTCAAGCGACATATATCAACCAAGATTCTCAAGGAAAGAATCATCTTAACTTGTTCAACGAGGCGCTTTCTCGGAAGGAAGATATAATTGTCGATAGGATGGGCTTTGACAAGGGGCAACGCGCCCGCTACATCGATCCAGCCAAAGCAGCTGGCTACGAAGTTAACATCCGTACCTTTGTCGTTCCTCGTAAGGTTTGTTTCGAGAGAGTGATGGCGAGAGTAGGACATGAGACCATCAAAGATGAGGTCGCAGCCAGATCAGCTATCAATCTCTTCTTCGCCAAGTACGATAAGCCTACGGATGCGGAAGGCAAGCTTGAGTTCGTTCAGTATGGTAGCCAGGATCTGGGCGGAGTTGTTCGCACCAAGCCTAAGGCTATCATTTGCGATCTCGATGGCACGATGTGCAACATTGATCATCGGTTGCATTACGTGAAAAAGAATGTCGAGGGAGTTAAGCCTAACTGGTATATGTTCTTCAAAGGTATTCCTCGAGATACTCTCAATGAGTGGTGCGCTGATCTCGTTAGACGTTACAGCGGCGACCACCAGATCGTTTATTGTTCTGGGCGCGACGAAACTACGCGAGAGGTTACTGAGAAGTGGCTGAAGGAACAGGGCGTATGGTTCGGTCATCTCTTTATGCGAAGTGCCGGCGACCACCGTCCGGATAATATCGTTAAGGAGATCTTACTAGACTTCGATATCCTTACTCAGTTTGATCCGGTACTCATGATCGATGATCGTCAACAAGTGACAGACATGTGGCGACGGCGTGGATTTATTTGTTTGCAGTGCGCGAAAGGCGATTTCTAAGTTAGTATGGAAAAAGAAACGTCGTACAGGCATAGGGCCTTCGCTAGAAGAGTGGAGCGATTAGACCTTAAAGGAGATGGGATCTATACTGTAGATCCTTGTAAGCCTGGGCTATGTTGCCAAGTCAATCCACATGCAACGTGCGCTACTTGCAACAACAAACTCTGTCAGGAATGCGTGGATAAACTCTACGGGGCAGTACCTCCGTGGACTCTCGAGAATGAGTTCTGCGGGAAGTTCTGCGGGAGCTGGGTAATATAAGTTGTCACCAGCTTACTAAGGGAGATCTGGAGAAGAAGGCTCTAGAGATGGCCAATGATAGATACCTTAGAGAGGGGGGGGTACACATTATGTCCTATCTAAGCATCAGCGGAATTAATGGCCCATACTCTTCTCTTGAAGAGTCTGAATTTAGGGCGGATATTGCAGAAGCCCTGATCGAGAAAGGATTAGATCCTGTAGCGCAAACAACGAAATGCCCTACGTGCAAAGCGCGCAGAGGACAGAGTTGTCGTAACGAGAAGATGAAGAAGATTCCCTCTCACACAGAGAGAGGAGTTGCTGCATTGAAGATTTCGGTTAATCCGGAGGGCTAACAACATGGCTAAGAAAGTGACGTTAAAGAGTCAATCAGCGATCTGGTGGGCAAGAACCAAGAAGTCAGATGCCTTAACCACTCTCTGGCTTCAGAAACAGTTTATGGGCGAGGCTCGCGCGGCCGCTCGTCTAAAAGCGTACCTAGACAAGTTTAATCTTAATACTAAGGTTAGAAAGATTGTCCAGGTCATCGCTATGCAGGAAGGCGCCCACGCTGGATGGATTGCAGATCTTCTCCAGACAAGAAAGGCTTTACCTGATTTAGATCATGAGGATCGTTACTGGAAACATACTCTCAAGAACATCAAATCTTTTGACGATATGTGCGGAGTGGCTTGGGCTGCAGAGAACATGCGCTTGGTACGAATACGTACTATCGTTGAAGACACTAAAGCCCCTAAGGATATTCGCTCTACCTTCCAAAAGATTCTTAAGGATGAGATCTTCCACGAGAAGGCATTCCGTGCTTTATCTTCAACTTCTTCTAAGAAGAAAGCGCTGGTCAAGCATTCCGAAGGGATGAAAGCAATTGGATTATTCGCCTAAAGAGATTCAAATGGAACAGGAATTCCTTAGAACGAAAAAGCAGTCCTTATGCTGCTTATTGAATCCAATGTGGATTTGTCGCAGGTGTGGTGCAAAGAACTGCGAACTATGCTGGCGCATAGATCATGAGGCAGCTCAACTTCTTGGAATAAGCGTTAACCAGATGGGGCACTTGCCCGGCTGTACTATACTAAAAACAGAACTGACGACTATATGGGCAAGATATGCCTAAGGAACTATGTCTCGTGTGTCTCACCGGCCAAAGAGTATCGGGAGAAGTGTTCTGGTGCGAAGCATGCCATAGACAGGTATGCGTTAACCATGCTAATCCAGAATCCCTAGCAGGATGGGACTATACGAGTTTAAATCTGCTTTGTCCTGACTGTAAGTATAAAAAGTACCCTATCTCACTAGGGGTCTTCAATTCCCTAAAAATCATTGCGGGGATTGTATAGGGTGCTACGATGAGCCACAAAGAGAAGATGAAACTTCCCAAGAAAGAGGTTAAGATTAGAAAGACTTGGGGTAATCTTAATCCAATAACTAAGGTTATTGCGACAGAAAAAAAGTACAATCGAAATAAAGAGAAGAGAAGCTTCCGAAAAGAGACACACGAATGTGATTGGTAGCTAATGAAAGATAGCCAGGAAACTAAAAGGTTTCTTCGTCAGCTTCGTCAACGAAGAGAGAAGGCAGCGGCGCGACAAGAGCGACAAGCTAAAGAGCCACGGAATAGTATATGTAAGATATGGGGACACGAGAATGATGAAGCCATCTATTCCTGCACACTTTGTCGTATGATTCCCATAAAGCGCGCCGCGAATCTGCCCTGACGATATTGTATAAGTGCTCGAGATGTGATAGCATCATACAGGCAGACAATTAAATAAAGAAGTGCCTGTGCCGTTTTATCCATGCATATATTATTTGTGTGGATTGTAAAGAAGGATCTCACTCCCTGAGTTAGCGAGAATCTATGAATGACATTATCAAGAAAGCGATTGAGGAAGCGACTATAAAAGCAGGTGGGCTGCCTGAGAATGTCAAGGAAGTTCTAGCGCCCAAACCTAGGGAGTACTGTGACGGTCGATGCGGGGGAGGTCCTACGTTTGCAACAAGAGAAATTTCTCTCCCCAAGAGCGAACCTACAGAAGGCCTTCTTTCTAGAAAAGAGGCTGTTTGGCCCGTTGAACCTGGACAGATGTCCTTGTGGAAGTTAGAAACGGAGCAAGCCCATAGGAAGCGAGAACTGTTTCTCCAATCGCTTGATACCCCGGAACACTTAGATAGTGTACGTGAGGCCGGGGCTGCTTCTGCTCAAAAGAAAATGTCGCTTAAATCCCAAGCCACTCCTCCAAGAGAAATTGTTGATAAAGAGCCCAAACTTAAGAAAGTACCTCGACAAAATCGTCTAGGACAAACTAAGCTAATCGACGGCCTGTTAAGAGCTGGAAAGAATGAGAAAGAGATCTTCGCTGCGGTGAGAGAGCAGATTCCTTCCTATCCTGCAGATAAGCTGCCTAAGCTGATTAAGTTGCGACAATACCATGTGACAAAGAAATAACATGAGTCAGTGTCTTGTATGTTTAATAAACACGTCTTCAAGGTGTCTTAACTGTGGAAAAAGATGGTGCGTAGACTGTATCCGCCAGCGAGATATGGGAACAGATATAACTCGCTGTCCAAATAGGCCTCTCTACGGAGGCGGGGATGGTCATTGCGTTGTGCATAATCCATGGATCCCAAGATAACTAATCTTCAAGATAGCAGGAGTCTTTGCTGCATAGTTAATGGCAGAAAGTTGAAGATTCCCCGGGATTGTACGTGCAATTTTAAATTGTGCGACGAGTGCATTAACCGTAACAAGAACTCCAATTCTAAAATCTTCTGCGGCCGACGTAACTTAAACGCAGACGTTCATTACCGTTTCAATCCCTCATGTCCTTCCTTTAAAGGATATACTCTTGTCAATAACCCATAATAGAAAGCTTTGCTGCGTGGTTAATACGGTTTACGTATGCAGAGACTGTGGCGAAAAGTATTGTGGGCCATGCGGAGATGACCGATGGATCTTAGTGTGGGTACCTTGGCCATCTCCAAGGATTAGATGCCGTATCTGCAATGGAGGCCACATCTATAACAAAGACGAGATTAGGCTATTATGAATAATCTCTGTTGCACGGTAAATCCCGTCCTAAGGTGTGAGGTGTGTAAGTACTCGTACTGTCGGGATCATACATATCTGTGGCGGCGTCATCACCTCACAAAAAGATATAGGGCATTAAGTATAATATGATACAAGCTTCGCAGTTTGCACAAAGTTTGTATAGAAAGATCTTGTCGTAGCTACAGCAGCAAAGGAGGAGTAAGTTGAGACCACTCGAAGTTGAAGAAGTCCTCAAATCGATTATCAGCAAGGGAGTTAAGTGTCCTGTCGTTGTGAAGGGAGACGCCGGAATCGGAAAGAGCCAGGTCATCCAGAAGGTTGGTCGGGACTTGGGCATGCACGTGATTGATTTGCGTCTTGCCCAGATGGAGCCGGGAGATTTGATTGGTCTTCCCCGGACCGACCCGGAATCCCACAAGACGGTGTGGTACGCTCCGGAGTGGTGGCCTTCGAAGAGCGATAAGGGGACTATCGTATTCTTCGACGAGCTCAATCGCGCGCCTGTCGATGTGCGACAGGCGGTTTTCCAGGTGCTGACGGAGTATAAGATGCACACGCACGTCCTCCCTGAGAACACCTTCCTCGTCGCGGCTATCAACCCTGATGAGGGCGGCAAGATGAATTACCAGGTCGAGCAGTTCGACCCCGCCATGGTAAATCGCATGTGCTTCATCTCCATGGAACCTGATGGGCAGCAGTGGATCAACTGGGCCACCGCTGCGGGCGTGCATGAGATGGTGATTAAGTTTATCGCCGTCAATACCGCGATGTTGTACGCCGGCAGCGAGACGGGCCCTTTCCCGTCGCCTCGCTCGTGGGTCCGCTTGTCGGATCTGATGAATGCGAATGCGATTCCGGCGTCAGCCCAATCGGAGGTTATCTCCGGCCTGATCGGTGAGAAGCCGGCGATCTCGTTCATTCGCTTCTTGGATAAGTCTTACAAGAAGCCGGTGAGCGGCAAGGAAGTCCTGGAATCGTTCGCGAAGTTCAAGGACAAGATCAAGGCGCAGAAGAACGACGAGAACTTCGTTACGATCTCGGAGCTCGTCGGTCTCCTGGGCGACGGAGCGAAGCTGAAGAAGGATCAGCTGACCAACGTCACCGACTTCGCCTTGGCGTTGAAGCAAGAGGAGAAGATGGCCTTGCTGAAGAAGCTGCCGAATTCTCTTCTGTCGAAGCTCGGTCAGACCTCGCAGGACCTGTGCAATACGATCGCCTCTATCGCGGCTGAAATGGACAAGGAAAGAGGGCGGTAAGGTCTAAGTGATTCTGCGCCCGTACGGGGCCCTTTATTCGATTCGGGGGACAAGGTTAAAATCGAAAGTTAGTCACGGTAATTATCATCTGCGAGCGTAGGAAGGGTATCGATGATAAATCCGTGCACAATTTATGATTGAACTCCAAGATAGTAATTCTTTTGATCAAGAGGTAGCACAGGGATTAACACTAGTCGACGTGGGGGCCCCCGGTGCGCTCCGTGTAGAGCTTTAGCTCCAACTATAGAAGCAGTAAGTACCATCCTAGTGGGCAAACTTAAGGTAGTAAAGATAAACGCGGACGAACATACGGAGCTAGTAAATAAGTTAGGTGTCCATAGTATTCCGACTATTTTATACTACAAAGATGGCGCTCTAGTTAGACGCAGCGTCGGAGTAACAGACCAAGCCACTATTACTGCGGTTGTTGCATCACTCTAAAGACACGAACCAGCTTTGCTGTTAAATCCCTCTAAGGAACAAGGACGGTAATTGTGTTGCATTGAAATATAGGAGTCTACCCGTTAGGTAAACTCCTCCCTGGACGGTAAACTTCCAACCGTATAAATGGAAGAGTTAGCCACTCGCACGCCAGGTGCGGGTGCACAATTCATGACGAATCAGAATAAAGCAAGAGGGGATGGAACAGATCTATGTTGTCTAGTTAACCCTTATAGACGGCATCGAAATTGTTCTTATGCTTTTTGCATAGCTCATTACTGGAACGAATCCCGCGCACGAGCAGGACTAGGGCCACTGCAAGACGTAGCAAATACTCTTGACGGCAAATGTATTCGATGTGGTAAGGATGCAAGCACTGAAGCTGAATGGGAGTACGTTGTTGAAGAAAGCTAGGCTGTGCTGTTTAATAAACACCCACACAGCGTGTTCTGTTTGCGAAAAGAAGTGGTGTGCACCTCATTGGGTGCAGGAAGGGGCTAGTCATTATTTTTTCAAGACGGCGGGAAACCTCGAATACAGTTGCAACGGCTTATCTTTAATAAGAAGTGAACCTTGCGGAATCTACCTCAAAGTCTCTACTTGAGAAGCAAACTGAGATGCGGTTATAGTGATTCGAACAATCTTGGAGATAAATAATGAAACCTGCCACTTTACTTTCTAGAGAAGATATTGTATTACTACTAGAGCGCGCGCGTAGCCGGCGAATGTTCAGCGCAGAGGACCTCAGAGAATTCGCTTCAAATCTGCCGGATGACAAAGCATTTGCGCTGTCGCGACTACTCCCGAAAGATATTCAAGAGAAACTTCTCTCTCATAGAGACCAGACCTTTGCAGACAAGGTATTAAACTTTTGGAGTTCAATTTCAAAGGAAGGAGCCTTAGTAGAAGTAACTAAGGCTAAGGTTGCCGATGATCAGTTTTTAGTAACTCATGCAATCCCGTTGCTTACACTTATTGGGGTTGAAGGTTACTAAATAGTAGGTGTTTATAGAGATGTTTATGCCACGCACTTGTAGTGAGTTGTAGCTCGTGAGCCCCAATAAAGGGGGTGCGTCTGGTTAGATTATTGACGTACTCACCGAACTGCTAAAACAAGATCGTAATAGCGGTAATGTTCGGGAGATAAAAATCCGAATCCTGAGGATAGATTTTATGCAGACAGATCAACAGTTGTGTTGCATTATTAATCCAAGGTTCACCTGCGATAGATGCAAACAAAAGAGTTGTGAGGACCATTTCTTCGCCTGGCGCAATATCCATAAGATACCTTCGTACAAAGAGTCGTTACACAACAACGCCCATTGGTATTGCGAAAGTGCACGAGGATATATCGGAAGATATGGTAGACCAGTCTAAGCGCTTGTGCTGCATCGTTAATGAGATCGTCAAATGCGAAGACTGCGGCTATGGTATTTGTAAAGGTCACTTCTTCAAGAAGAGGGCTAGCAGCAGAACAAGATGTCTAAAGTGTTTCCGCAAGCAGATCATGCGGCACAGGCAAGGGAATGAACAACCTAAAATCTAAAGGAGACGGTACAGATTTATGTTGTCTAATAGCGCCTATTCGGAAGTGTTTAAACTGCGGTCTTACGCTATGTAATGACCACTGGTGGAATTCTGCTAGGGATTTGTTAGGGCTGTCTCCTCTGCCGACAACCGGAGGGGAGGATCCCCACGCTGTATGCCCTAGATGTTTTTATGCCAAAAAAGCTACATCTAAAGAGTTAGAGAGCTTACGCACCTGGGAAATTGCATGAAGTATTTTACTAGATGGGGATTTGAGCCAGGAAACGCCTCCACTGGATTCGAATTTGGTAATCGAGAATTATACTCAACTGATTGGGATCGACAAGAGAGATGGCGTCTAGTAGGGAATATCCTTACAGGATACATAGCTATCGGCCGCTTTAGAACAGCTCTTAAATTTTACCACCCCGGTTCCTGGCGATTCTATATGATTTTGGTTCATCCAACTCGCGGATAATTACGAGGGTTTCATAATGAAACTTTGCTGTATCGTTAATCCCTACACCATATGCATTTGTAACATGCAGTTTTGCTCACAATGCCTCGGAGATACTTCTAGAGATTCCTCTTTAGGAGGAGGGCACATTGTGCAAGTGAACAGTGCATGGGATGGTCGAGGACGATGTACAGTTACTGGGAAGATAGTGATCTGCTCACCTAAGCAGAAGAATACCGACCCGTGGCGATTAATATAGAGAGGGCAGATGGAGATTAAATGGTTTAAGAAGTACAGACCCCTCTGCTGCATCGTTAACCCAGTAGCATCTGAAGATACGCGTTCATACTACGATGGATACCAGACTTATGTGAAGAAAGTTTACTGCTGCGAAGCTGTAAACAGATGTGCTGATCATCATGCACCAGGATGTTGGAGAAGAATTAAGTGGCACCCGGTTGTTTAGTTTGTCTTATTAATCCAACACCATCGCTGCCTAGCAAATGCTATAGCTGTCTTGTAGAAGGAAAGTGCGCAGAGCATCATGCCGATAATTGTATAAGAAAAGTTATTTGGCGACTACAACAAAGTTTAGAAGAGTTATCGAAACCATCCGAGGATTAAATGGACAAAATACAAAAAGCGCAGATAGCATTACTTACTTCTAATGGTATCTTCTACGCTGCCCTCATGCAACAGATGAATCGCATTGAAGGGAAAGATGTCCTCCCTAAGGATGCTCTCGCTGCTGTTCTCGTCCAGAACGGTCGTATCAATCTTTATACGAACTGCGAACTCTACGACAAGTTTAATCTTGATCAGATGTGTCGAATCTTGGAGCATGAGATGCTCCACGTGATCTTAGAGCATGGTAGCCGTTGCCCGAGCGGCGCAGGTTCTCTGTGGAATATCGCATCAGATCTTGCCGTTAATTCATTAATCCCCGGCATGGATTTAGGGCTTCTTCCTGGTAAAGATCAGTTCAAAGATTTCCCCCTTGCCAAGTCTGCCGAATTTTACTACGGTCTGTTAAAGGATAAGCAGGGCAAAGGCGACTTATCTATTGACAAAGATGGCGATGTAAGTATGAAGGGTAAGGGCGGAAAGATGGAGAAGGTAAAGACGGGCAAGTGCCCCTCTACTGAAAAGAGCGATTCTAAGTCCTCCGACGCGGAAAAGCTTGCCAAAGAAGTAGTTAAGCAAGCGGTTGCAGAAGCGATGGCAGAATCGTCTAGAACAGCCGGCGGCGCTCCTGCTGGACTTGAATCTATCATTGATGATCTTCTGAAGAAGAGCACCGTTAATTGGAAAGCAGTCCTTCGCCAGTTCGTCGGCTCTGCAGTCAAGTGTGGATCCAAATCTACCTGGAAAAGACAGTCCCGTCGCTTTGGAGATACGCAGAAGGGCAAGATGCCCGACCGAATGTTAGAGGTGGCAGTCGCTATCGATACCTCGGGGTCTATCACAGATGAAGATCTTGCCGAGTTTGTTGGTGAGATGAAGGGTATCTTGAAGTCATACAAGTCAAAGATTCACGTCGTTGAGTGTGGCACATCCGTCGACAGGGCCTACGATCTTAAGCCGCATACCAAGATCAATTCAAAGTTCTTCGGTCGCGGCGGCGGAGACTTACGCCCCCCGTATGAATACTTCAAGGAAAAGAGGAAGAAGCCCAATGTATTAGTGTATTTTACGGACTGCTATGAACAAGCTCCCGACAAAGAAACTATCAAGACTTTGTGGGTACGACCGAGTCAGGTTGACGGTACTAAGCCGCCTGAGATGCCCTTTGGCAAAGTTCTGCAGATCCCTCGCCGGGGAGATTCTAGATCAGGCTACTGCCCTATTTGTAATCAGCCGGGGTGTAATTGTAACACGGCGGCGCGTCGCTAAGGATGATGATTGAATAAACTTTGCTGCCAAGTTAACACATACCTACTGTGTGAGGGATGTAACGCAAGGTGGTGTTTGACATTCCACATTAGTGGAATGTCAGAGGACCATCCTTACGTCGGAGCAGACCGCTGGAGATGCCCTGTTGTCCAAGAAGTTCAGCGTCGCTATGCAGGAAGGCGCCATATCTTTTATGTTAGGGCTAACGAGGTAAACCTAAATGGGTTACGCATTAACTAAGATACTTTTGTACGGAATTGAAGTTCCAGAAGAAGTAGCAGAGCGAATATATAACGACCCAGATTGCTACGACGAAGGTGAGTGTATTATCCTGGAAGCTCCGTATGAGGCAGGCGTATTGAAATCTATAAAGCACGAGCCCTGGATGGCTCAAGATGATGATAATTCTAGGTACGAAGTAGAATTATTATCAGATGGAACAGACTCTAGAATCGAGTCACTTACATTTGAACCGGGATTTCAACATTACTTCGGAGTCTCATTGGCATTCAAGGGGTACGGCAGTGACGATAATCTGTCGGGAAAATTTCATCACCCAGTAACGGCTAAACATCCTGAAGCAATTGATAGGTGGAGCAAGTATGCTCTTCCTATTTTATTAAAACACATGAAAGAAGTACCCAAGCCAGATTTGCATACAATAGGACAAACATGGTAGAAGAGATTTGGAAGACAGTACCATCGAACGACGACTACGCTGTGTCGAACTTTGGGCACATCAAGAGGACCAGGTGGGTCAATGGCGCCAAGCGCGCGGGTCGTTCTTTAGGATACAACTGCGAGAGCGGCTATAGAGAAGTAGCATTCTATGACACTAAGCATAGGAAGACAGTTAGACTTATACACCAAGTTGTCGCAGAAGCATTCTTAGGACCTTGCCCCCCAGGCAAAGAAATTAATCATAAAGATGGGAATAAGCGTAACAATAGATTAGACAATCTGGAGTACGTGACTCCCAGCCAGAACATCCGGCATGCTATCGAGACAGGGCTACTTGTACCTGTACGCGGGACTCAAGTCAGCACTTCTGTGCTAACGAACAGGCAAGTTCGGCGAATACGGGAGCGGTTTAAAAAAGGAGCGTCGATGTCGGATATTGCTAGACGTCTCAAGATAGGATTGACTACTGTTTCGGACATTGTTAATCGGCGTACTTGGACACATATTTAATAAGATGGTCCTGAGGAGAATGTGAGCAGCCAGGATACTCTAGACGATGATAGAGCAGACAGAGTACCTTTCAACGGGCTCTGTTGTCAAACCAACCCTGTTCTGGTCTGTGAAGGGTGCGGCGTACGCTGGTGCAATGATCATGAACTATCATATAGATGGCGAGATGCTATCTCGCATAGGAACTTGGGATACTCTATACCGAAAAAAGAATGTTGTTGGGATTGTCCAGTGGTGGGACACGTTCGACGCGTAGAGCCTCGCGTTAAAGACGCACCTTGGGCCTTCAGATCATTCTAATCAGATTTACGCTAATACGCACCGGAGACTATATTCTATGTCCAATGCACCGAGCGGAAAATGACTTTCAATAAAATCTTACTGGCGTATGCCATTGGATTTGTAGTCGCTCCATTTATTTCAGGTAAACTGGTCAAAGTGCCTCCCGAGCAAGCGGAGCAAAGAGTCTGGGTGGACTTGATTATCGCATGTATGTGGCCTGCATTCGCAGGATTTGTAATACTGCTAACGATCGTTAGTCTCCCCACCATTCTTAAAAATCTATCGAATAGACTCTCTGCTAAGTTAGAGGCTAAGCGGGAAGTCAAGAAAGTTCTAAGCGATCTTGGAGTAAAAGAATGACAGTATTCAATGTTACGTTGAAGGATAAGGATTATGTCATCAAAAGCTTTGATAAGATGAGAAACGTCAAAGCTATTAAACTCAAGAGACTGCTGGCGAAAGTTCCCGCTTGGGAAAGAGAAATAACGCGCCTTGAGGATACTACTCCCCTCGCTCTTCTGAAAGAAAGACTAGCTCTTCTAGAAAAGCTGTCTAAAGAAGAAGGGCTATCTTATAACAAACAAGGAACCCTTTCTTATTCAAAGGGGGCAGTCACTTTCGACGACCTTCGCAGCAGAATTTGCACACACCAAGACGGCTCTGTTTCTCTCGATGTATATGTCCCTAGGAGTAAGTATGGCGCGTACCGCTCACCGAGCGACAGGGTGTTGCGTATCTTCGTGGGAGATACCACACGAATAACTAACACAATCCTGCAGCACCTACTAAAGAAGGTGTGAGTGCGTAGCATTAAAATGAACTTGCCTATCCCCTGCAAGCAAGTAATGGGTTTTCCTTCGTCTGAGAAAAACGGGGATGCCGTCACAATATACGAAAGGAAGAAAGGGTGATTCCATGAAAATTGGACGAAAGGTGCTAGAATCGTGGCGTCGATTCCTGAGTAATATTTTGATCGCCCTTGGAGCCAAGGAATATATGCCAGCGCCTGCACCCATCAACACAATTGAAGCCATACTCTCAACTCTGAATGGTGGTCCAACGGGCCCCTGGGTAACCGTTGAAGGCTATCATGCGGTTTCAGTTCCGATAGTTAGTTCTAACTTCGTTAATTTTACTCCCCCAAATCCGGGCGGAATTATTTTGAAGACGTTTTTTAATACGGCAACGGGAGAGGTCCGCTTTTATGCGGCTAAGTTCCTGAATATCCCAGAGGGTGAGAGAGAGTTTCTTTTTCGGTAAATCTCATGTCCCCAGCTCCAACCAAAGCCGTTTTGGCCGAATCAGTTTCGCAATTAGCTCAAAAAGTCGTCGCGACGCGGAGTATGCAGGAGAAGTCTTTCTCTCGGAGAGAGTATAACTTTGCCATGTAACATCTTCTCCCCGGGTACTCCACTTGAATGTAGGAAGTAACTGTGATACCACACCTCACAAAAAGCCTCGTAGGCGTTTAGTATAATATATTATCAGCGGTAACCGCGAATAGCTTATTGCTGGCAACAAAATATATCTCGTACGGAGAGACAAAATGTCTATGGACAAGATGCAGAAGGCGCTGATCCATCTGCTGGGCGGCGACGGCATCTTTTATGCATCTCTGTTGATGCAGATGAGAACAATTGACGGGAAGGATCTCCCCAAGGATGCTCTCGCCGCGGTCTCCGTCCAAAACGGACGGATTCAGTTACACATTGATCCCCCTCGCTTAGAGCCATTTTCCGTTGATCAGGTCGCCCGGATCTTAGAGCATGAGTGCTTACATCTTGTGCTAGAACACATCGGCCGCATGGAAAATCGGCACCCTTACCTTTGGAATATCGCTACGGACCTTGCAGTGAATTCGTTGATCAA
>Ga0116231_10007981_pt1 | contig 18884 bp, 16 predicted proteins | sample S1TSphgellanicum_2_FD_89695 | JGI IMG/M metagenome (GOLD analysis project Ga0116231, IMG submission 89695) | Host-associated microbial communities from peat moss isolated from Minnesota, USA - S1T2_Fd - Sphagnum magellanicum MG | ecosystem: Host-associated > Plants > Peat moss > Unclassified...
CCAAGTATTTCGGGTCGATTCCCGACTTTTAGTGGTCGGGAGTCAAAACTGGCAGACTCCCGGGAATTCGACTCCCGACCCTTCTTTTGGCCATAACTTGTGTTTCAGATTTTCAAATGAGCAATGCGAGCCCATTTTAGATATTTACGCTTCAAGAGCTTTCCAATGATATAAAGAAAGCCACAAGACATTGAGGTTTGACCCCTGCAATCGCTCTCTGAAGTTTCGGGAGTCCACCGGGACTCCATCTCCCCAAGTGGGAGTTGCCTTGGGAGTGTGAGGGTTCACTCCCTCACACTTTCTAACACTTTCTCACACTCCTGGGAGTATGTGATGTGACTCCCGGGCTTCCTCTTGCCTTGACTCCCGGGCATCCTTTTGGCTTAACTCTCGGGCTTCCTCTTGGCTTAACTCCCGGGCTTCCTCTTGGCTTAACTCCCGGGCATCCTCTTGGCTTAACTCCCAGGCTTCCTCTTGGCTTAACTCCCGGGCTTCCTCTTGGCTTAACTCCCGGGCTTTCCTTTGACCTGCACCCTTGCAATTCCCTTTGCCTTGGTCGCGAGCCCAAAGCTAGGGTTGCGACATATTACAAGGCAAGTGGCGACATCGAGAATGACGGAGTTCACAACCAAATTTCAATAACAGTTTGCAACCATCGCATGGAAGACTAGTTTCACATTTTTACCCTCTGACATACAACTAATTCAGAAGAAACATACAAAATTATTTGGCCGCGTCAACCTCATCATTTCAGGTTAGGAGTGTCAAGGATTTTCAACGACTGGATTTGGAGAAGGCTTGAGTGACACAAGATCTGGTCTCTTCACAAACATGATACAATTGATCATTTGGGCTCAATCCATTTCTCCTATGCTTGGGTATGTAATTGAAAACACCCCTTTTAAGTTTGACCAAAGGGAGAAAATCCAAGAGCACTACAAACTGGTCAAGCATTACCTTGGAGAGTCGCTCCTATTTGATGCAGCACAATGCAGTTCCTATATGCACCGGTTGTGCAATTGGTGGACCAACTTAGCGCCACTCTTAGTTCTGCAGTTGGCTTTAAGATACACCATCAGAGACCCCAACTTGCAGGTTCGTTTCTGAGCTACATACCCACGTTTAACTTTGCTAATGCAAGTTACAAGTTCGGTTAAGAGTTCTCATTATTCAAATTGATTGTTCCCCCCCTTCCTAATAAAATCCCGGGGCATACCTAATGGTAAAAAAGGAGCCATAAATGTAGGAGCGGTTCTTATTTTACCCGCTTCGAAAAACAAAACTATATTTCAACCAATTAAGAAGAATTTCAAAAAGTAAAAGTAATGACGGTACGATCGTTGATATGAATTCCCCTAATTGACGGAAAATGTATAAATAGTTAGTTTCAGATCCCAAATATTGGATGATCAGAACTCTTGCCAACTAATTACAAGGCAAGAGAAACCTCCTTGGTTTTTTGCGAACACAATAGGAAAACTAAGAGGTGCTTGGCCCACCTTTGTATCTTTCCTAGGAGCACATGCCTTTTAAGGAAATGGACCAAGCTTGGTGTATCGTCATGCTTCAACCACTTGGGATGAACTAAACCTAAAAGAAAGAGAAAGGGTTATGGGGTTCCAAGCTAGCACTACTAGTCACACTAAGGTGACAAGATTGGAGCTGTAACACTCTACTGGGGAGAGGCATGGACATGAACTCCCTTACATGGTTATTGGTAACCTGTGTACTCTTTCAAATGTACACAACACCAACACTTATTCAATCAGCTTACGGTTTTAGTGATGCGATCACATGGCACCCCGACCAAATACACTTACCTATCTTCAACACTCTACATTTCACTTTTAATGTTGGGGGGGAGGAGGTACCGTGTAATTTGATTCAAGTTGTGTTTGATACACTTGGAGGTACATCAACTTTTAGATAAACAATTACAACCTTCTACGAATTTGCACAATTGGATAGTGGAGAACCCAATATACTCCAATAGGTTCTTCAAACACACTTTCTAATTCCATTCCATGTGTTTCCAACTACCTTTTTGTTATGGGGAACCAATTCACCAAGAAGGAGAGAGACCAGGTCATAGACTTGTTAATTAAGTATGAGAATGTGTTCGCATTTTCAATGAAAGACTTAGGTAGGTGTAAGACCATCCACTTCTCTATAGACCTTACAGATGAAACCCCATCTATCGAAGGAGGCATAGGTTGAGCAAACATGAGTGGGAATTGGTAGATGAAAGATGCAAAGAGCTCCATGAGGCTAATCTCATTCAAGCATTAAGTTCTAATTTCGCAATCGCTACAATAATGCCAACAAAGAAAGATTCAGTTGGATTATGGATTGAGAAAAAGATGTGTGAGGATTATAGGCCTTTGAACCTAGTTACACCTCAAGATAGGTACCCCATGTCCATCCCTAAAGAACTATTTGATAGCATTGGAGATTCAAATATTTTCACAATCATGGATCTGAGGCAAGGTTTTAACCAGATTGTGCTCGTTGCGAAGGATCGCAAGAAAACGACATTCCATGGAAGCAACAAGTTGTGGGAATGGCTTGTGATGCCTTTTGGATTGAAGAATGCACTTGTCTTCTTTTAACGAATCATAGACCAAGTTCTCGAAAGGGCAAATTTCTTGAAATGTTACATAGATGATGTTTTAGTGCATAGCAAGGGAGTGCTGCAACACTTGGTTCATCTTGAAGAGTTATTCAAAAGGCTCCACGAAACCAATATGAAGATCCATCTTAAAAAGTGTGAATTTGTTGTCACCTTAGTAGTCTACCTTTGGACATAGAATTTTGTCAAATGGTATTATGGCTCATTGGGCCAAAGTAGTAGCCATTTTGGAGATGCCCAATCTAATGATGTTCACACATTGAGGAGCTTCATCGAACTATGTAATTACCACAAAATTTATGTCCAAGACTTTAGTACTATTGCTCATCCTCTCTATGCATTGTTAAAAAAGGATGTTGCTTGGACATGGAATGATGAAGTTCAGGAAGCTTTCAACACATTCAAGGAAAAGCTTTCAGAGTTCCCCATTCTGAAAAGACCTAATTTCAACAAGGTCTTCATTCTACACACTGATTCGAGTGCTCTTGGTATTGGAGCTATTCTTGGCCAACTTGATGAAGAAGGCAAGGAATATGTTATCGCTTATGCATCCCGAAGCAACGACAAGGCTGAGAGCAACTACTCTTCATATGAAGGGGAGTGCCTTGCTGTTGTATGGGTTGTCATACATTTCAAGCCCTATCTTTATAGCACCAATTTCACTTTGTATATCGACCATCAGCCTATCAAGTGGTTGATGACCAACGATAAACTTACTGGTAAGTTAGCTCGTTGGGTGCTTATACTTCAAGAGTATGAATTCAAAGTTATTCACCGACCTAGTATTACACATCAAAATGCGAATACCATGTCGCAGAGACCCCTCATTACGTCTGAAGATTTTTCAAAAGCCAAGCAAGATTTTGACCAGATTCCAGCAATACATGTATCTTATGCATCTAGTTATTTTGCACTACTGCAATGTAACCTAATTGAGCATCCCATTATGGATATATGGGAGGACTTGGACATTCTGAAGTTTCTTTAACATGGAGAATACCCTCCCCAAGTTACATCAAGTCAGTGGGATCGCATACAACAATGGTCCAAACGTTATTCATGGAGGGACAATCACCTCGTCTGATGTTTACCACAAGGTGACATAGTGGTTTCATGACCACATGAACAACTTGATCTTATTTAAAAGGTACACTCAGAGCTTGGACACTTTGGAGTTAAGCGTACTTATAACGTTTTCGTTCCTCATTACCATTGGAGAGGTATGTATGCTCAAGTCCGAGATGTCATTGCTAGGTGTGAACAATGTGATAGAGTGAGAACTTCTTTCTCCTCTCAACAGCTCATGCTTTCTCCACTCCCTATTCAGGGCATGTTCTACTATTGGTCATGTGATTTTGTTCGAGAGTTACCACAAACCTCCAGGGGTAATGTTTACATCATGATTATGATTGAGCATTTTTCAAAGTGGGTTGAGCTTGTTGTGTTACCAAACAAGTCATCACATAGCACTAACCATGTTTTCTTACAACAAGTTCTAAGTAGGTTTGGGGCTTGCATTGAGTGCCTTATTGATCAAGGATCAAAATTCAAGGGAAAATTCCAAGACCTGCTTGACCATGCTTTCATTAACATCATCGAACTTCAAGAGATCATCCCCAAGTTGATGGCCTTGTAGAGAGGATGGTTCAAACGTGCAAGAAGGGACTTCGAAAGATTTGCCTCGTTTAAAACAAAGAGGATTGGGACCTAGCCCTCCTTTACATTGCCATGGGTTATAGGATGTCCAAACATGCTTCTTTGTCTCATTTCTCTCCTTACTTTTTACTTTTTGGGAAACATCCCATTCCACCTTTTTCCATTGTTGCTCAAATGGACCAGGTTGTGGACTTGGACTCCCTAGCCATTTGGGCTAGGGTCATTGCAAAAAGGGTTACTCTATTAAGGAGGGTTATGCGCATGGCCATGGAGAACTTGTCCGTTGCACAACATCGAAACACCTTACGGTATGCACACACACAATGTGGTAGTTACAAACCTAAGGTGAGACAATTTGATGTTGGTGATTTTGTGTATTTCTAGCAGCAACCCAATGACATTTTAGACACTTCTTCTGGTCGCACTATCTTGAGGATTAAAGCAATCAGGCCTTCAAGTGTGTTGGAGTTGCAAAGAACTAATGGACGCACAATTTGGGATCATTCCAAAAATTGTGCGCCTTACCACCTGCCAAACTTGGATCCTACCATCATCACGTCAACTTGGATTCCTCCACTTGATTATCCATGTCAGGTATGTTAGAGGACAGATGATGTTGAATAGATTTTGTTTTGCGATAACTATAATGGTGGATACCATTTCTTCTACCTCTAGCTGAAGCTCACTCAAGTTCCCGCCAACAATTGGTACTGTTCATCATGTTCTCCTACAACACCTTGATTCCTATTCAGACCATGCCACACTTTTCTCGGCTCAAGTCTAGGGGGGGATACATGAGAATTTCATCTCAGCCTCCTCTTGTGCATTGTATATATATGTGTGCGTGCATCTCTTTTTGGTTGATTAGTTTATACCTTTGATTGGCTTTAGTCTTTTTGTTTAGTAGAGTTTACTACATATTTACACCCTTACAACACCGTATGTCATGACACTACACGTCATGACAACCTCGTGATTACAAAATTGTTAAAATTGTTAAAAGTGTTAACCGTCATGGGTGAAAAAGTTGACACCATCCTATCAATGCAAACACTTGAACATGGTAAGAGCCGAAGTTGGAGTGCTCATACATGCTGATATCAAGAGGACAATGGGAATTCATTACTGTATAAACTTTCCTAGTATCAAAGCTCAATTTGCATAACTGAAGTCATGAGAAAGAGCCATCAAAACTCAACTCCATAATAGTAAAAAACAAATGATTGTTTTACACAAGATGCAGTCAGAATGCATTGGCATTCCATTGGCACTCTATTGTAGAACTTTAAAACCAAGTGCAACAATTTAAGAGTAGGATAGTTTGGGCAAAGAACATTGGTCATCTGCTATATATGTTAAGATGATGTTATGTTATTAGAAGGAGTGACTTACATGAGCAATGCAACATCTCTTGAAATCAAATAGTCCATTTCTTGCTTCTTGAATCATTCCATGTCTACAATGTCACCACAACAAGTTCAAATGTACAAATTTCATGGGGAGGTCACCTATTGAGTACTCCTGTGTGTTTGGAGTGCATTATTTTGCAATGTAAAACCCTCTAATAACCTTTCTAGTGTATTTGGAGGTATGCATACCTGGAGTGTAATAAGTTGTGCACAAGAGGCGGGCGTTTCAAAAAACAAAATGCCTGCCATCATTTTTTCCATTTTTATCCAGTGATACCTGCTGGGAAATTCATTGATTTTTATGCTCAGTAATGCCCTCTGAGCAAGGGAGTTCTCGAAGTGCCCCTCAGATCCACCTCAGGAGGGTGCTCACTTCGGGAAATCCCAACTCCTTGGGCTTTACCCTACACGTTATTTCAAGTGGGAGAAACGTCAATGTCTATCCTTATTTATCAATAAATTGGGCATTTTTCATAATTGATATCATATGAACTTATTTACAAATCAAAAGACATTTGAAAGTATATTTTCAAGTGCCTTAAGGCTTGTTCTTTTATAAATATTTTCAAGATTTGTTGTCGGCCTCAACATGTATTTAATGAACTGATCTCTTCAAACCCTGACTGATATGGCATTATCAAGATGGTCACCACCCACTACCAGGCAGCAACCAATTTCAGTGGCCAGCATATTATGAACCATGCTCCTAAAAATTAGGAAACATTTGACTTAAATCCATGCTCACCACTGTGTAGTGTGTCACTAGAATTTATCTGGAGAAAATTCAGAAGCTATGGAGAGTAATGGAGAGGATCGTGGAACAGCTAAAATTACAAGCCATTTTTGTTCTGGATCCAACTTAATAGGAGTTACAAGAGCTATGTGCACTCACTGTACTTTTGATTAATCTCTAGTCAGTGTGACCTAATGTCAAATTGCTGTTTTAATGTAATATATATGCCACAGTAAACACCACACATTGCACATTGTAATGGATGGAGCCACAAAGTCTACCTCATATATAAGTCATGAGCCATGGGTTTTTTGTTTTAGAAAGACCACATTCTCTTGTAGTGGAATCAAGACATGAGTTTTAGCAAGAATTTGTTGTGGCAGAAACAGTAATCTCTCCAATATTGGCAAACCGAATGTTGCAGTCTACAAAACTAGTCCCTGTCTAATTCAAGAACAGCCACCAATTTCAGACAAGAATGATGCTTGGCATATGACTTTGTTGCAAAGCTGGATAAGTTTACGGTTACAACTCCATAGGAATCCATTACCATTAATTTACTCACCAACCTTGCAACTGTGTCTAGACAAATTGAGAAGTCCAAGTTGTATAGACACTGAGTTGCAAGGTTTGAGAGTAAAGCGTGTTGGACTCAGAGTCTGCAATTTTATCCCTCCCTGCACCTTCTATTTTCTATAGGTTCCAGAAAGGAACATTTTGCAAGTGCCATCTTGAGACCCCCTCAAAGGTTTTTGATACTTCCCACTCAGCCTACCGGCCTTGGGACAAGTACCTCAAATTCCAGAAGTTTCTCAAGATAGGCCCTTCTCCTATACACAACAACAGCTTGCTTCAATGCTACCTAGAAAACAAGTGTGGTACTTCCAGCAGCAATGGCTCCCTTTTTGTTTGGCTCTTCAGCCTATTCATCACCATTGGAGTTGATAATCATCCTCCCAGCTTCCCAGACCATGCCTCAAAAATTCCTGTATCCTTATCCTCACTTTCCTTTTCCTCACCCTCTTATTTTTCTTTCACCTTATATTCATGATCCCCATCCACAATGTTATGATCTGAGTTCAAGCAAGAAGCAAATTTCAAACATATCAATACAAAATACTAAGACCTAAATTCCCTTGAAGAGCAAGATTCCATGACTGACCCACACAATAGCCATTGAAGTAGAAAACAGAAAGTGCATCATCAGAAGTTGGACAGCTTGCAGCCCACAGTCCATGATTCTTCAACTCATTGTCCATTCCATAATGTGAAACATTTCAATGCCAAAACACAGAAGAACATGCCAAATGTTCTCCATCTTCTTGCAGCTGAGTATCATGATCAGAATCTTTATGCCTGCTCCATGTGTGCTCCTTGTACTACTACATCATGTACGCACTGCAATCAGGAGTTGCAACCAGAATTACGTGGAGACCAAAGAAGGTGCACAGAAAGATGGTGCAATTGTACACATAGCCATTCCTGGTTTTGGAATGCGGTACAATTGCAGATTGTATCATGAATGAAAGACCTTGAAGCCTTTTGTGTTTTTATTGAAGCTTCAAAACTGCAAAAGAATTGCAAAAGGCATATACTAAGTTGGAGCCACCTCCTAAGCCACAGCCATATCTTAATTTCTCTACACAACACAAAACATTCTTTCCCTTTTGTCATAACAATCATATTCGGCCCCATTGCAATTTCTTGTGCTTTCTTTCTCGAGAAGGGTCATACTTCTCAGTACTTCATGCAGAGATTTTCCCACTCAAAACTGCTCACTAGCCTCTTATTAGAGTGCATTTGCAAGATGATCTGCACAAAAACATGACATGTGGGAGTATCTCCACCCCCACTATAGTAGCTTAACGGATTTTGGCCCCTAGGTATTAGGTCTATTTTTATATGAGGATTTTTGAAAGATGAAATTTTGGCTTGTGTTGAAACTTGAGATTAGTCACAGAGTTACCAGATCTTGAAGGATTTTGGTGTCTTTCAGAGGATTTTGCAAAGATTATAATTTTGCATGGTGAAATATTTGAGCTTCCATAATTCTTCTTTTGCATGAAGATGCTTTTAAGTCTAAATGGCAAGGCCACAGTAGTGTGACACACCCCTTGTTACATTGAACATGGAGTGTTAATTATTTCCCCATCCCCACCCATAAACATGAGAAACTGGATTGTACCATAGTACCTAGGCTGGTTAAGCACTAATTAAATTTTTTTTTGGAATTACCAATTTTTTGGAAAAATACGTGCCTGTAATGCCAAAAATCTGAATCAAGCTCTCAGACACAATAGATCCATTATTAAGTGTAATGCCCAATCGTAAATTATTATTCTTACTGCTGAACATAAACTGACCCAAAAGAAATTGTTAGGCACCTTGCTGCTGAACCAGCCTTCGTACTACCACATATTTAAGTGAGAGAGACTATATAAATCTCACCACCTGAGTCAATCATTATGGTTGGCCAATAGAAATAAGTCATTCCATTTTTGCTAACCCTCTTGGAGGGCACTGTACCATACATACATTTACAGGCCCCAATTGGGTTTCACACTATTTGATTGCTGCACTTCATCCAAAATATGGTTTCCATGTTATTTACTGCTGTGGGTGGAGAAGCCCTAAGATTCATGAAAAATGTAATCTGGTACCAACGCTTGCTGCTGATCTGCTATCTATTATGTCAGGAGAGAGGAGGCAAATAAGATGTCTGCATGATAGTGTGAAAGGCAATTATGAATCCTAGTACCTTGCAGACAGTACAGAAATATAGGTGTAAAAACCAGTGTTGTCCACAGGTATACCATTTACCTGGATATACCCGCTGGGTATAGGCAGGGTATATTATTTGTATTATCTTTGTTTTTCAAAATCAATACACTCTAATCAACTGCATATTCGAGGGTATATAAATTGAAAAAAAATATTCGTAGCATAATTATGGATACATTCAAAAAAATACCCATACCTGAACTCAAGTATGTTTTCAAACCCGGGTAAATCTTGTTAGGGCAAGTCTCCCCTAAGTTCTAAAATTGTCACCATTGTTATGTGTGATCATTGTGCAAGGTGTGTAATATTGAGAAAGAGTGTCTCTTGATGACTTTAGGGACATGTTGAAATAGATTTTTTAGATAAGATTGAAAAGGAGTTTGAAAACCAATTAGATCACTATGTTAAGCTTGTTGATATGACAAATTTTCATTTATGTTTAGTAGAGTAAGTGGCATGTTGTCCAATTTAATTTTAATGGCCTCTCATTTTATGTATGTTTAGGAATTAAAAATTGAAATATTTTTATGTAATTTTATTATTAAAATTTGATATCACATGTGTGCATTGTCCCATTGGATTTAGGCCTATGAAAATTGTCTAAATAAATTTCAAAGTGTGAAAAAAAATTCCCATTTTTTATTAAATAAGATTTTAAAAAAAACCCTAACTACGGGTATACAATAAGGGGTACCTAAACCCTACACATCTACCCAAAATTATAAAATTTGTTTACCCAAACCCTACCCTTATGAAAAAAAATTCATAATATACCTTTACACATTGGGTAAACAAATTGAAAATTTGTATATACCTTTATCTTAAGATATATCAAAAACAATATACCCACATAATATTAATACAAACCAACAACTATGCATACCATGAAGGTATTGGGGCTCACAAAACTCATTGAATTTTTTTCACCCTAGTGTCAACAACATGAAGTAATTTACTACAAGCATCAAAAGTTGATGAAACATATAAACCTTCAAAATTGAAAACGTTACAAACAATGTCGAGCAACTCAAGGTAGCTAATTTTTAAGAAATTGAATAATTGGCCAATTTTAGTTTTTACCAAAAATACAATTTCAAAGAACTAACCAATTTTGGTTCCTTAAAAATTAAAATTTGTAAAAACCAGTTGATTCTAGGGGTTTGAAGGTCAAAGAACATAGTTTTCTTGATCAAATTTTTATGATAAAACTTGTCGAATATAGGAAATGACCTTCAAACAAAGCCCTTGACCTAGTTACATTTGTCCAATTTTTAGATTCATGGGGCAATTTTCTAATCTAGGTTTTTGAAAAAACTTGATCAATTATAGTCTTGATTCTTAAGCAAAACACCAAATTAGTTGCATGGTTCCAATTATCATATAATCCAAATTTGGTTATTTCAATTATGAACCTCTAATTCTAATATGTTTTTTTTAAATGTGTATTTGCAGTACAAAGGCTTTTGAAATAAATCAAGTTTTTAGTTGTTTTGAAATTAAAAAGAACAACACAACATTTTCAGTTTTAAGTTTCAACAAGGCACTAAAATTACATATTTGTTTGAAATCAACCGTGGCAACAAATTTAACAAAGATAGCCCAAATGCATTTTCATTCAACCAAGGCATTTACACTTAAAATCAAGAATCCAAAATACAATGTAGTAAAAAGAAAAACTTCAATGATCCACATCAAAATTAAGAATTGAGCAACATTTTTAAAAAATAGATCTATGTTCATATTGGTGGACTGAAGAACAAGGAACATCAAAGTTTACCCTAAGGAACATCAAAAAAGGAAATAAAAAATCACAAAATCCAAAAACGTTTCCTATTCAACCTCACCCTCAAATTTTGCATGAAGTTTTCCATCCATGTTGATTATGTCTCACATGCATTCGCAAGGTCAAAAGGCTTAAAACACCCAACCCTTGAATTAGAGGGCTACTTTTTGTTAACAAAAATCATTTGATAAAGGTGGTCAATTTGTTTTAGCACCACTTGTGTCATAAGCCTCAAGTAGTTACCCAATAGTGATGTGTTTTGGCTCCCAATTGTTAAAGAGAAAATTGACAATTGTAAAAAAAACATCATGGGTGCCTTTTGACATCCAAAGATCAAATATGCATGTGGTTGAAAAGCATTCAACCAATGCAAGCTACATATGTTCTACTAAGCTCTTGTTCACCAATGCAAGAAAAATTTCAGCGAAAACCTTTTTACATGGGAAGCTCACCCATGGGCAAAACCAAAGAACCAATACATGGAACTAAATAGACTTAATAATCCTTAGTGGCAAAAAATCTTTGATCACAAACAATGTGATGTCCTCCAAGAACCCCTTTTATCTTTCATGGTTTTTCAAAGATGGATTTGAAGAGGAAAATATTGATCTAGATGTGGCACTTGGGGTTTAGGGTTTCACATTTGGCCATTTATAAATTGGTTCTCAATTAAGAAGATTTTGAGGATGAACATGTACCTCTTTTACATACCTTTTAAGTAAAACAACATGATCTTGTTTCACATGTTTTTTCACGGCTAATATGCCATTAACCTTGTGATCAATGTGATGTGTGTAGCATCTTGTGCACAAGGCCATAATTTTAAGGCCAATTGTCTCACTATGATAAATAATGCATTTCATGATTTGATTTTACCACAAATCAACAATTTGGTTATTGTTCACCTCAAAGAAGGTCCAAGTGTGAAAAGTCCTTTGGTGAGGCTTCCAAAGCTTTTCATATTTCTTCAAGTTTTGCAACAACCTTTTTTACACTATAAGATCATTGTGTTAATGTAAGATGAAGCTTTAGATGGAGCCTCCTATTCTAATATATTCATAATGATATTGAATTGTTACACCTTGTTAAATGCCTAGCACCAACACAAAGGCCATTAGGTTCAATTCCATGCTAACAAAAATGTTTGGAGTTGAAAATTCCATAATAGCTATAGCAAATAAATGGGGCAAGGAGTAGTGAGAGTGAATCATGAATAACAATGATTTGAAAGGGCAAAAAAATGGCAAATACATGCAAGTGATGGTAGCCCAAGTTTAAAATGCAAAACATTTTTAGCGACATAATGCACTTTGAACTTGTTAACAAAAATTTAAAAGAAGAATGGCACACACCAAACACACAAAAACAATGAAATAACATGGAATAAAAACACAAAACAGACTAGTTTTTACTTTTTTCTCATTTTCATATAATGTTTCTATTGTACCCACGTACTTTTTTTTTACCTTGTCTTTTGTGTTGAGTGCCCTTGGAGCTTAATTCTATCAAGTGAATGTATCGATAATTTGTTTTGTGCAAATTTTCTTCTTGTGGGCACTTTGTTTTGAAGATAATTTTCCTGTTATTTATGTGTTGCAAGAGGGGAAAGTTCTATCCCTCTCTTTTCTTTATTGCTATACTTTTGTGTTCATAGGTTGTTTTTTATGAATTTTTTACAAATCCAATGCCCCTTGCAATTTGTGTTCTGCCCCCACCTAAAGAACCCGAATAATAAAAGCCAAATGTAAAAGAAGAATTGCAAAAAGAAGAAAAGGGGAAAGAGAAATGCTTGTGGGGTTGTTATTAGGGAGGCTAACATGAGAAGGAGTAACAATAATTTGTCAATCCTGAGGAGTTTTCCATCTCGTGTGGTTGGAAATAGGAAAATGGTAGACAAAGAGCAATGCTTTAGTGATGTATTAGCACAACTTGGTATTTACTTTGTGGAGTCATTGTAGAACCCCACTATTGGGAGGAAAGGTGATGTCAAGGATATTGACGATGATGACATTAGTAAGGAGATGAACAAACAAGTTCCTTTCGAAGACTTGAGCCCAATTAAAGTTACATTAAATTACGATTAATTGTTCTCCTCATCAAACATCGTACAATCTTTTCAATTATGAATACATTTAGATACAATTCTTCTTTCAATTTTACTTTAAAATGTAAATTTCATCTAACGACCATTAGATTTTTATTTTTGGTTTATTGGTCGCTAAATATTTTGCATTTGGTGGCCACTAAATATGTCAACATGGTGGCCATTAGATGCATCATGTGATTTGGTACATATCAAAGTTTTGTATATGGTGGCCACCAAATAGAGTGGTGATCTGGTGGCCACCAAATCGACCTATTTGGTGGGCTCCTTATATTATGATCTTGTGGCTGCTAGATAAGTCTGTATCTAATGGTTGTTAGATTATCACAACCTTAATCTTGGGATTATGACCAAGGTAAAGGCATGGAAAGGCGCAAACCAAAAGTGCAATTCAAGAGTACATTCACACTCCCAAAAATGCAAAAGAGTGTGAGGGAATGAACCCACACACTCCTAAGTGGATTCCCATTTTGGGAATTAGAGTTCCCATGGACTCCCAAATTTTCAGAAAGTGTTTTGAAGGGCTAAAACTCATTGGATTGAAAAAAAATTTATACATTGAAAATTTATTAAGGCTTAAATGTCTAAAATTGGGTTGCATTATCCATTTGAATACTTACAACACAAGTTATGGCCGAAAGAAGGGTCAAGAATCAAAGTGTCAATTTGACTCCCGATCATTAAAAGTCAGGAATCGCCTTAAGTTAAATGCATGTAGGAAGCGTGCTACATGTTGTTGGAAACTTGTCGATGAGGGCTATAACTTTGCTTTAGACCTCAGTTCAATTGGAAGTCTGCACAAAAAGTTACAAATGTTCAAAGTGACAAGAGTCTTAATTTTGAAATTTTTGAGACTCTTAACTTGGGAGTCATAGGAAAAATGACATTTAGGTGTAGCCCCTATGGTAAATCACAAAGAATATTATAAGAGGGAAGGTGGTGGCTTCCCCAAAATCCGGGCTGTGATAAGTTTTGTGAATTTGTGTATGCTTGTGGTGTTTGTGCACCAAAAGTGTTCCAACTATACATTAACCAACTTGTTGTTCGGTTTATGCAGATCAATATGAATAATTAATTTGTTTATCACTTTTCTTAGTCCCCATCTTGGAGCTCCAACACACCTTCTTACCCCAAAAGTGTTGAGAGTTAGAGACATGCCCCAACTCCTTTTTCTTCCATTGTCTTCATTTTGGGATTCACATTTGAACCTTTCTAGGAGTTTGAAGGTGCTTGGCAAATAATCATGTGGTTGAAAAATTGGAAAAATACAATGGTGTTTGATTTTAAAACTGAAACTTTTATTGTACCTGCTATAATTAATTTTTGAATTTTTTAATGTCCATTATTTGGTTTCTAATTCTCTCCTTTCCATTTTTAAAAAAATTGCTTTTACTTTTCAATTGCCTTGTTGGGAATTATTCTTGTTTGGGTACATTTTCACCCATTCTACTTTCTATTTGTAAACGAAGGTCCATTTGATAGAGGTTATGTTTCCAATGATTTGGGTGAAGATACATTTGAAGACTCAAATGATTGGGGCAAGCATGGGTCTTATTTTGGCCTTTGTGGAATTCGAAGGGTTGTTGTTCAAGTATTTGGACAATTGGACAAGACTGAATTTCATTGGACATGGCATATGAAAAAGCAAAAGAGATGGAGGATACTGATGCCATCTCCAATCTAGCCTTTGTTGCATCGAGGTTATATCTCCCCACCTCAATTTGCACTTGCATTTCTACCATCTTCAAGCCATTTGTCTTGTTATGGCCATAGTTGCCCCTTGTGGGATTTGATGGGGTCAAAAGTGATAAACTTTCTAGAGTTCTCCTTGAAATTGCTAAGGAAGATAAAGGGAAAGAATTTACTTTTGGAGGTTCCAAATCATTTTATGTAGATGCAAAGGACATGGAAATAAGTCTTTTGCACATGATTTTCAATTTGAAAGGGGTCCTTGTTGGGAAGGAGTATTTCAAAATTAATCACCTCTTGCCTTTGCCATTTAACTTAGTTTAAGGTCACACCTTGTTAGGCAAGAACGTTGTTCCAAGGTTAGTTCTAAAAGAATTCCTTTTGAGGTGTTTTGAGCAATTTATCATCTACATATGGACATCTACTCCACTTGCCAAGGTGAATGCATACTTGAGAAAAATAGCAAAAGAGACAAGTCTTGAGATCGACCCACAAAGGATTATTGGTCAAGATTTGTGCAAGATTAACATGCACTTTCTATAGTTTTTTTCAAAAGAAACTATAATTGCATTTATCATTCCACTTGTGATAAAACAATTTATCATAAGAACCTTTCTAATTTTTCCCTAAGTATTTTAATAATTCACCTTGGAATGCATTATTGGTAAATGATATGCTTACAGAACCTACCTAAATCCACCTTTTAATGCCATATTTGTTGAGTCCTACGAGGATTTGCCAAAAGAGGATTATTATTTCATGAAGACTTTTCTCCAATATTTAGAGTTTCTTCATTATTCTAGGTTTAGTGTTCCCACCTTTGTGGAGTTCTATCCTTTTAGTACCATTAAAAGTCTCAAGGAAGACAATGTTAGATTTTGGACATTGTTCAAAAAATGTGCCACGGCCTGTCGCACCTATTTCTATAGAAATCATTCAACATTTGTAATAAGTAATCCAAATTTTCTCTTTTGTTCCTTTTTCCATTTCTTTCTTGGATTTTCCAAACTTTTTGATTTATGTGGTCCTTGATTTTTAAGACTTTGCCAACAACTTTTTGTTTTTTTATTTTAGGTTATTGGTGTGTTGTTTCTTAAGGAGGTGAAAGATGTACAATTGTCAAATTCATGTAGCATCATTGAAATAGGCTTGGATGAGATTCCATTGGTTTCAGGTGGCAACTCCCCAATGCCTTGTTTGCTTACAACGTAAGTGAGTCCATTTCATATGATTTCAATCTGAACAAAGTTTCGATTGCCACACGTTTCCATAAGGGTGGGTATGGAAAAGTTACATTTCGCATCATCATTTTCCATCTTGGATTGAAGGAATTCCTGGAGAAATGTCTTGCATAATCCCACATCTACATTTGGTCAGCAGCCTAACATCACAATATTTATAATTATTTGGATCAAATGTGGTGCAAAACATAAATCTCCATACGTGTTTCTAGAGTGTTTGATTAGACATTTTGCATGCAACATCTTCATTTTTTACTAGATAAACCTAACAAGCTAATTTTTTGTAAAAACCTTGATGTTTTTTTTTCTATGTTTCCTTACACTCACGTTAGCAACATGTTGTTCATAAACAATATGCCATACAAAAGCATGTTTAACGGCCCATATAATCCCATTTTTTTTAGTCTTTTGACGATATTTGTGGGGAAGATCAATATTTGTTGGGGTTTATTCTCCTTTACTTGGAAAATCTTCATTCGTCTTGATATGGTGTTCCCATTTTTGTTGAACACAATCTTTTTGGTAGGATTAAATGTATTAATCCAATAATCCATGACTTTTAAAAATGTTGTTCATGAAATGCAATCGTACCTATTCACCCAAATTTTGTAATATTATGAAATTAAAATTAATTATTCATCCTCAAATTTTGCTTTTTTGAGTATTTCATAATTTTCCTTTTGAAAAAAAAAAATTAAAAATTATATTGTTTGAATGTTGTTTGTACTATTTGTTTTTAAAGCATTTGGTTTTGGTTTGGTGGCCTTTGGGTTGAACTTTGACTCCTAGGACCATTTGGTGACCGCCTGGTGTTCTCTTTCATTTACTTAATGGTTGCTAGGTCGTGATAGGTGTGTTTCCAGTCCATGTTATTACCAAATTCCCAATCAAAATTATCCTTCCATATTTTTTATATTAAATTCATTCTTGGATTAACATCTCTTATGACAAGGATGGAGGCTTTTACTTATTCTTGAATTTTTTTATGTTCTAACCTTTCTTCTTTTTGGTAGGTGCATCATGTTTCTCTTTTTAATCCAAAGAGGTGGATTTGGTCTTTTTGAACTTGATTTGGCACAACTAAAAAGTTCCTCATTTTTAGTGTCAATGGTGTCCTTTGTTACTTTCCAAAGTGTGCTTTTCTTCAATAGGATCAACAAAATATTGGGAAAAATTTAAACGTATCCAAGTTGGAAATTTGTGTTAGAGTACAAGATTTCTCTTTGCGAGCATTTGAACATTTTTACATTGTTATTTGGTTGTGTATGTTGTTAGAAAATGTCTTTGAAATTCTACCTTTGTTGATGCCCAAAATTTTCATCGATCAATTTGTGTTTGCTTGGGGACATGAACAATGCATTACAACAATGGGTTAGCTCACACTTTCAATCTATTACTATTTGAAGGACTTGGATCAAGTTCACTTTGCATGTAGAGGTTTGCTTTATGGGGACATGATCAAACATTATTCATTGATGACGAGCCTAACAAAACCCTTTGAAATCCAAATTAGAATGGACTTTTCCTTGAGCCATTTAGAGGACATGAGTTATTTAAAAACAAGGTACAATGGTTAGACCTTACATTTTGATTATGGTCGACATTAAAAGGTTTGCCTTTTGCAAAGATCGTTTACGTCCATTTCACAGTTATCATGTAATTTTCGAGGCCATCATTCAATTTTCAATATCCATCTTATTTTTGGTTCAAGCAAAGAGGGAAGTTTGAAGGGGGATTTGACAATAACGCAACTTCTTTTAGGTGACATCTTAAATAAATCCTAAACCCTTCCTTGTTTTAGTTTTGTTTTCCATGTTTTTCATTTCATGTTAGTTTAATTGTTTGTTTTATTTTATATTTTGTCAATTTGAAGTTTGTAGTTTGGGGAAATTTCAATTATTCATTTATGTTTGTAATGGAATTTCACATTTATTTACAAACTATGCAAAGGCATTTGCAATTCTAACTGGTAGAAAATCATGCTCCCAACCATGATTTTTACTTAAAGAGGTAAAGGATGTAGTTACATATTTGATTATTGGTATTAAAAGTTAGACAATATTTCAATTTTTGGTTGCTTATAAAGTGGAATTTTAGTTTTAGTAGCTCATATTCCAAATTCCTATATGGATGGCAAAATAGTTTTTGATATTCAACGTATTTGTATGAAATCAATAAATTGATAATAATTGTTTTTCGTGCACTTGAGGTTTACTTTGGTTGTTAGTTCTAGAGGGTGAAATTCATATTTCATAATAAGAAAACTTCTTCCTACTCAAGGTTAAATCTTAAATGTATATGTCTTAGTATGTTTTCAAGCTAGGATTATGATACCCATTGGTGGCCACCAAATGGTTTTATTTTCTAATAAATAATTATTTTCAATTACTTAGTGCCCCCAAGTTTTTTTATTCAATGGTCCACCAATGGGTTATGAGATACAATAATTGTAAGTATTGTAAATTCTTTTGTTGATACTCTACAAAATTCAATGACATAAAATTCATTAGATATTTCAAATTGTGTTTTTTGATTTTGCCACTGAATTCACTACATTGAAATGCATCCTAATTCACTCTGGGTTTCATTAAATTTTAATTGAATTTGGACATTTTTACCATGGTGAAACTGGTTAACCCCCTAGTGAACGAGGACAAATTGTTATAAACAATGAATTGATCCATTAATACCTAATGAAATACAAATTTACCGAGCCACTTCACTTGTTAGTTAATTAACTAAGCATCATGGAAATCAATTAAATTTAAATTATTTAATATTTAATATTATTGATAATTTCATGATTTTTTAGCCTATGAATTATTGACATGTGTCACTACTTATGTTAGGTTAAAAAGC
>Ga0116231_10007982_pt1 | contig 18875 bp, 15 predicted proteins | sample S1TSphgellanicum_2_FD_89695 | JGI IMG/M metagenome (GOLD analysis project Ga0116231, IMG submission 89695) | Host-associated microbial communities from peat moss isolated from Minnesota, USA - S1T2_Fd - Sphagnum magellanicum MG | ecosystem: Host-associated > Plants > Peat moss > Unclassified...
ATGGCCGGCCTACAAATTTCTCATGGGGCTTGACTCCTTACTTTTAATGCTAAGGATTAGGTCCTCTGTGGCAGATTCTGCCACTTAAGCCCTTGATGCCATTATTTTTACGAGAGAAATTTCGCTGTAAAGTGAAATGAAAAATTCAAAAATTCAAAAATGAAGTGATTTTGGGTTTCAAAAGCCAAAAGTGAGGTGAAAAAATAGTAAAAGATTGCCAGATTTCTACATTGGATTTTCAGTGTGTCACCATGAGTATAGACAGTTGTTTAAAAAATTTGTACTTCACATCTGGTTTTGTAATATGTACCGTCAAATACACACACATGTGCATTAGGCACGGGGTTCAAACTAGTATATATATAAGGAAGGTAGTTTGTTTTGTTTTGTAATTATGAGATCCACTGAACTGGGATGCTTCAGTTCATACTCTTCGTGTCTTTGGAAAACTCTTAATGAGGAGGTGTGCACAGGCTTGCTTCCATGCCATTTCTTGAATATTGAATGATTTCTTTACTGAAAATTAAATTAAATCGTAGCCTAAAATTTCGGAGGAATTGGAATGTGCCTTTTGGTGTTGTTGGAAAGATCTTGATGAGCAGGATTTAATGGAATTTCTTTGGTAAGGTTTGGATTCAGAATCTGGGAGATATCGATTTTTAAGTGATTTCTGCTGCTCAAAATTCAAATAAATTCCAAAAAACCAGGTTTTGAAAGGAAAAATCAGTTGAGGATGTGGTAACACTCGAGCCAACGGCACAGGCCACACTAGTATGTACACTGAAAGAAATGAGAGGAGAAGAATGGTTATAGGAAAGAATTGCAAAGAGGAGAAGGAAGGGAAGGGTTGGTAAATTTACACCCATTTGATTTTTGCAAAGGAGGTTTGAAAAGAGGGGCATCATTGTAGGTAGATATGCAAGCCTCACACAACCCATAGATGGACAATATTAGTTATATAATTTAACCCATGTTTGGTATTCTTCGTTTTTACGAAATATTTCACTTGTGATACATTCACTCAAAATATAAGGTCTGGCGATGTGTTCACCTTTCATGCATATGACCAATTGGATCTTTGTGGTCAATTTCATCCATTTGCTATCACTTCAATGTTGACATTGTGTTTTGTGTCATCCAAGTTTTCAAATGTTCTTCATCTAACAAACTTTTTTACTTTTTGCTCCTTCTCACCTTCTTCATAGTCCTTTTTTCTCTTTGCCTTCCATTTTCCCATCCTTACACCCACCCCTGGGGAACCTGAATGAAAAAAACAAACAAAAGAATTGGATCCTGACTTTTTACGGGTAGGATTAGCCACCCCTAAATAAGGTCTTACAAATGCTTAAAATATTGTTGAAATTCCCAATGCATTCCACTTCTTGTTCACCCCCAACTCTTCCCCCTTTGCCCGAACCCAGCTTTCCCAATATCAAAGGATGAGAATGCTACCCATTTCTTTGACATTATCCATCATGTTAGGTTTAGCCAAATCTGGTTACAAATCAAATATGAAATGCAAATCTTTAATCAACCTTCTATATTTATGGCCACACACTGAAAACCAAATACATAAATCTGGCAATTTTTAGTAATTTTTTTCTCACTTCTGGCAAACAAAAGCCTCAAAAATCACTTCATTCAAACTTTTCATTTCATTATTTTTTATGTCACTTTTGGAAAAAAACTTGCATATTAAAAAAAAAGGCTGATTTCCATGGTGTGACTGTGTTGCTACCATTATGTAGTATGGAATGGTCAAGCCCCTGCCCATTATGTTGGGTAAGGCACCAAGCAAGCCTGTTAGGGCAAGCTCGAGGACACACCCAACATAAGGAGCAAGGGGGGGGGACCATTCCATGACATTAAGGTCTGGGATGGCAGATTCAACATTTCAAAGAAAAAAAAAATTAACATAGATTTTGGTCACTATTATGTGTGTATGATCATCACCGGAAGATTATGTCATATAATGTGGTCAAGAAAATGATATAATCATCCCAGACCTTAATCAATATTCACTCAATGACAGTTTCAATATGCAAACAATAATTGACACACAAGATTTGTCTCAATAAAATACACCTTGAATCATCCGAAACTGATTGATGACAACCATGACCATCATTGGCTTTGGTACAATATACAAGGGGATTAGGGCCTTTTGTGAAGTTTGGGTGAAACTCATGTGAATGTGACAACAATTTATGCAAATTAGTGGATGATCTGGGCTTCTTGAGATTTATATTTGGCTTTCCTAGATTCCTTATTCAAATGTTTCTGTTGTGTAAATGATTTCTTCAAATAAACTTGGGAAATTGATTGTACTAAAATGTTTGAATTAGGACCTTTTTTCTTGCTTTAAAGACCTTAGACACTTGTTTGATCTCCCTTTGAAAAGAGTTGTTGATTAGGTGAAGGAGGTTCTTCATTTAAACCCTTTCATGCTGGATCAATCTGGTGAAAATGCCCAAACAATTTCCAATGGTGGTGCAGCTCAGCTTCTTAGTGTTAGATCAGAACACTCCATAAATACCAATCCAAGTAAAATCTGATCATGTTTACAAATGTGAGAAGAGAGAACCAATGTTGGTTTGGTATTAAGAATTTTGTATACCAGTCTGGCCTTGGTGGTATATTGGTTTTTGCAAAAAACGAGATACTAGTGTAAGGTTGGTATTTGATTTTTTTTAAAATTATGTACCAATTTCATATAAGTAACACAAACATTGTGAATGGGCTACATAATGGTATGAATATAGATAATGTCTAGTGCCATACTAGCTAGTATATGCAATGACAATTGGTATTGATGTTTATTTTATTCGTTTCAATTTTTTTCGTCTTGTTGTTCAAGGTATTGTGTCAAAGAAAAGCGGAGTGGGAGAAACTTAGATATCCTTTGCAATTTATCCTTCTAATGCGGAGGAGGAAAATTCTCACTTCACAACTTTCCTGTTTTTGAAAGTAGCAAAAGCACCAGGAGGTAGGTTCCCTCAATTCATTTCCTTCCATCAATAGAAGTCAAACTTCAAAAAGCAAAATCAAGAACTCGGTTTCAATGTAAAACGCTAGTTCACATATGTCCCCATTGCTACCCTAAAAGCTCTTGCCAGAGTTTAGAACTCACAGCAAGTAGCAAGGATTTCATATCAAAGGATCAAAGAGCTGAGCTCCTTGGTATGATTGTTGAGATTGGCATCAAAACCCTAATACTCGATTATTCCCTATTTTATTCTAGCCCTAATATTGTGGTATACTAAGATCAAGTCACATATTTGGACATTAGATATTGGATTTGTTGGCCTTGCCTACCAAGGCAAGGATATTGTGTTTAGATTCATTATAGACTATAGTAGCTTAAGGGATTTTGGTAGGTCTGTGTTTATATGAGGATTTTTGAAAGATGATATTTTGGCTTGTGTTGAAACTTGAGATTAGTTATAGAGTTATGGTATCTTGACAGATTTTGGTTTTTTTTTACAGGATTTTTTGAAGATTATATTTTTGCATGGTGACATATTTGAATTTCCATAATTCTTCTTTTGCCTCAAGATACTTTTTAATGTAAATGGCAAGGCTACAGTGTGACACCCCCCTTGTCTGGTACTTGATACTAGTCAATGACCCTATATACCAGACCAACACTCAAGTGAGAACCTTAAGACTGCTGGATGTCTTTAAAGGGTAGTTGGCAATTACATAGGGTTTAGGGCTTTAGCTTTGAAGATTAAATTTGAAGATTCCATGTCAAAAATAGAATATTGTTGAATATTGCAAACAAATATTCACAGAAAAAATTTCATTGAAAATTTTAATTTTTAAAAAAAATTCTAAAGATTTCTACAAAAACTATAATTAGTGTGGAACCTACTAATGTACTATGGTATTTCTCATTGCTCTGCGTAAGCACTGAATGCACCAATTTTCTGATTTATGGCCCTGATGACCCAGCACCTAGGCTGGTACATTCACCTTCTTGAGTATAGAGGGTATATTTAACATTAAAAATGTTAAATTTGGACTCTCAAAGACAGTATGGGTTTCAGTTATGTTGGCTTGAATCCGGCTGCCTTTACTGAATATTCAAGTTTTTCAACATAAAAATCTTCTTCTTTTTTTTGAATTTTTTTGGCAAAACTGAAAAGTAATATAATTAGTGCCAAAGCTGAAAAGGTACTATGGTATTCTGAGGATGGAATGTTTATTGTAATGCAGTCAGAGACATTTCTTAGAGTGTTTGGAGGGCACCTTTAAACACATTAAAAATGCCTCCTCAAAGAAAAATTACAGCCTCAAGAGGCCCCTTACACCTCAAAAAAGTGGGAGACATTGCCAAAATTCAGGGCCAGATTTGGCTATTGCTTAGTCATAGGCCCCTTAGTTCAGAAATACCCCCACATTGGGGCCTTACCCTACCTAAATTTAGAAGAAACCTACAGGAAACCTTTGTGGTTTTTACCATGGTAGCAGGTGTACGTGCCAGTTCTATTACTTGTGAGGTCCATACCAAAGTTCCATTTTTTTTTTAAATAGCAAATAAGTCACTTTGATCGGCTCATTAAATTTTTGAAAAACTGTGGACAACGCCCCAATCAGAAATTTTTCACTTCAAAAGAAATTTATACAAGTGCTTCCCTTTGGCCCACCCTTATAAGTTATGAGAGTTCAACTTTGGGCAAGGATCATCAAATAAAGTGTGGTGCTATTGGGAACAGCTTAGGGAACACATTGAGACATTGAAGAACATGTTGAGAACACCAATAGGAAGATGATTTGGTAACACATTGGGAAGTTGATGTGAACACATTGAGAACTTCATGGGAAGTTGATGTGAACACATTGAGAACTTCATGGGAACTTGGTGGGAACACATTGAGATCATCAAAATAAATAAAAAGTCCAAACGTTGAGGCATTGTGCAGGTACCTTCCTTCCCCAAAGGAGAAAAAGATGGGTTTCTCGGGTGCATGCTACAACACCTTGTTGGCCAAATATTAATACACCCTCTTTGATCATGGGTACTAGTGTTGTCATTGGCCCAAGTGTGGACACATTCTTTATTTCTCACATTTTCAGAATTGAAATTTTTTTTAATTTGGCAATGTGAGCACATTGAGGGCTCAACTTGTTTTTCCTCCCAAACCCAAGTTTTGCAATTTGTTTGAGTTTTCAGCAACAAAATTCATTCAAAAATCAATATCTTCCACACCTTAGCTTTGTGAAGTAAACTCTATCAAATGTGACTTGTCAAGTGCTTTCCCACAACACCAAGAACACTCCCAAATTTCAATACAGTTTTCAGTTTCAATTTTATTTAATTTTCATCAAGAAAAGGGTTTAATAATCAATTGCTTTCACACTGTAGTTCCAAATTGTCTCAAACCAAGTTGGTGCACCCCTTCTGAAAATACCAAAAGTGCGGCATGAAGCGTCATGGTTTGGGAGATTTCAACATGATAAACAAAACAAACCAAACTACCTTGTTTCATTCATAGATAGTGAAGAGGTGTGTCCACAATTTTGTTTGGTTTATGTTTTTCTTTTTCTTTTTTGGTTTTTTTTTTCCCCCCAAAATGAGCCATTTTTTTGGACCATCACGAACATCATTTTTTTGGAACATGAGGCAGATTCCAACATAGAAGCTTAAACATGCTTCCCTCTCCAAAATATAAGCATGATTTTTGTCATGCTTCCCTTTGGCACCCCCTTTACAACTTATATACATGGAAGTTGAGCCATGTCTAAACAACATGAGATAAGAAATTATGTGGAGTGGGGAAGGTCTAAAGGAACACAATGTGAACTTGGGAATAGAAAAAACAAAAAATCCTTACCTCTTCCTCAGCCCCCCCCCCTTTTGAGCCTTCTCATTGGCTACATAAAATTTCTATTTCCAAAATAGTTTGACACCATTTTCAACTTAAACTAGTGCCCTCATTTCAAATTGGGGGTATTTTTTGATTAATTTAAATTAGTTGTGAATACCTTCAAACTTTTTTTTTTGTGTGTGTTCTTTGTGATGGGTCTATAAACCACAATCAAGTTTAGGATCAAAACTATGTATGTTTATTACATAACTATGGAAATCAATGTTTTTGTTTGCATAAATATCCTTTCATCTTTTTATTTTCTATGTATAATTATTATGACACACCATTTTCCTGCCATAGATTTCACACATTCATAAATTATGCCAAAACTTTTCAAAACAAAAATTTCAATTCCTTTCACAATTTTGTTCCATGAAATTTTGCACTCATACAACAACTTGTGTTTATCAAGTGAAGGTGTTTTCAAAGGTCGCAAACACCCATTTATATACTAGTTAAAAAGAAATTAAACAAAAAAAATGTAAGTTTTACACATCACATGACTCACCATGTGATTCAACATGCACATTAATTTGTAACATGATTTTTCTAGTGAGTCACCAACTTTGAATTATGCACATTAATTTGTGCAAATACTTATCTTATAAGTCGTCATCCTTTAATCATGCACATTAATTTGTGCAAAAAATTTCTTAATGGTTCAACATCCTTAAATCATGCACATTAATGTGGGCAAAAAAGATTTCACATGAATTATCATGTGGGCAAGAAAAAAATTCATCAATTATCATGTAGGCCAAAAAAAAATCACATGAATTATCATGTGTGAATCATATACATGAATTGAAACTATGACTATTTTGGTGATGACTCATGAAATCATTATTAAATTTTAAAACCCAACCACCAAATAAATTACCAAACTTAACCCCTAAGTAATTACATGAACAACAAATTATTTACACAAAATTATAAGTCCACATAAAAAACTAATCAAGTTCTAGACAATCCCAAAATAAATTTAATGCAATCTTTTCATTTATATAAGTTACAAAAGTAGAACTCAAGTTTAAAATATATGCATTGAAATGAAGTGTTATTGGGAACATATGGTGGAACATGTTAAGAACCCATCGAAAATTTGATGGAACGCATAAGGAACAACAAAAACCAAAAAAACCATGTTCAAGTAATTTTGTCCAAATTGATGATGGGATTGGGAAAAAACTACTTCAAAAAGAAGAAGTGAACAAGAACAAATTGGGGTTTTGATCTTAAAATAATCAGCTCAGGAACATGGGACTAGGACCATGGAATAACTAGAGGTTAACTAATAGTTAATCATTGGTTCCATCCAGCTTAATAAGAACTATATTGGAACCAGTTGGGATATTTCAAAATGAAAAATGAAATTGAAATTAAAATATTTCTTTTGAAAAATTTGACTCAAATATAGGTACCTAGTTCCATTTTATTTTGCACCTAGAATAAGAATTATTCTAACTTTCTTTTAGAACTAGAACTGAAATTTTTCTAATTTATTTTTTAAAACCATAACAAAAGATTTCTTCATAAAAATTAAAAAACCACCCAACATTGGTTCATATAAGCAAGATAATTCAGATGATTTCAACTTTTCTATTAACTTCAAGGGTTTTGATTTCCCATAGATAAATGTTTCCAACTAAGGTTAGTTTGTGTGAATGTAAATGTATCAAAAACTTTATTACAAGAAAGCACTACTACAAAGAGGAAGTTGAAAAATGTTAAAAATTACTACAAAAAAAAAGGATATTACACTTATTCAATCATGAACCATAATTAGGGTTAATGACTTTAACATTAGTGTCAGCCACTAATGTGCCAATGGTGCTAACAAGCGCTTTTTTTTCATTTTTGTAATATTGAAATTTTGATTAAATTTAGCACAAATTTTCAAAAATAGTCAAATTTGCACTAGAAAACCAAAAAAAATCAAAAATTTCCATGACATATGCAACAATGTGTTTTCATTTGTCACAATTGTTTCAAATTGGTCTCAAGGATTACCTTAGCAAGTGCATAAATGTCTTCTTCTTTCTTTGTTGTAATGAATGAAAAATCTTTCTTTTGCTTTCAATTTGGGTAGTGAGGCTTCTTGGATTGGATGTCCATAGAGGCCTATGAATTTGGAATGTGTGAATTTTGACTATACTTCCCCTTCCCTTTGTGTTTATTCTTTCATGGAGCACTATCATTAACAAGATATGGAATTCATGAATAAGGTCAATCAATTCAATAATGTGCATGATACAATTTCTAACAATTGTAGGTTCTTGCAAATTGAATGAGGATTTGAATGATTTTTATTTGATCCAATTGGGTGGAGTAATGAATGTAATTACATTCTTGGGAATTAGTATTGTTGTCAAACTTAGAGATGGTGATGCCAAACAATTCCATTATTGCTACTCTTATGTTTACACTTGTTGTTTGTTATTGTGTGTGTGTTTTTAATTGAGTATTATTGTGCATGTTGTTGCATATTCTTTTGGTCTAGTCATAGATTATTTAAATCACAAGTTTGCAAGACCTTTTGTTGTGTAGTGATGAACCTTGAAGTTATGATATATTGTTGTGCTTGTTCTTTTTGAAACCATGTATATGTTATTCATGACAGGATGAGAAAAAAGTGCAACTACATTAACATGAGCCACTCTTTATGTTACTAATGTTTGATTTTTTCAAGTTTGTAGTATCAAAAATTGTACTAATGTTACAAGTTCAAATTTTTTTACATGATGCCCTTTTAATGTATTTTAAAACACGTGAAATGATTTGGATTGAATATAATAAGTATAAAATAGACTCAAAAACATGCACAAAACATTCTAACCAATGTTTTCACTATTTTTTTAAAAACGATTAAAGGACTTGAAATGCCTTCAAATGACATGATCATGTATGATAATTATTCAAACCTTTACATAATAATATATGGTATGTTATGAAATACATATATTTGGCCATAAAAAAAGTCATGGATTTTTAATCCAATGCATTCTATAACAAATTATAATTTGTTGCATCATCATGCCAAGCACTCCCACTATTTTTTAAACAAGCAAAAGAAATGTGTTTCATTTTGGTCATATGTGCAAGTTTGGTTTTTGTTAGTGTGAAAATATCTAGGAAATAGAAATATCCTTGGAATATAACAATGATTTCTATGTCGATTTTGGCCATTTGAGGTAACATTAATTTTTTAGTTAAAATATTTGTTTACTTATGATGTGATGTTAATAACCTTTTCATTTAACATTGAATTAGCATGCTCTACTAACAAGGATTCCATGTCAAATTTTGTGTTATTTAACATTGTGTATGTGAATCCAAAATAAAAATGTGTATGGCAACATTGATTTATCATTGAATTGCCTCCAAGTTTGAATGGTGTTTTAATGTTATTTTAATTTATAAAACCCAATTTTCAAATACATTCGTTCATTAAGTGTAGGGTAAAACCTAGGTCAAGTGGTATTCAAATGAACCAGGAAATTTCTTTGAATGCTTCATATAAGTATAGGGAAATGATGTCTCTTCCTTGCGTTTTGGTGTTTGAGGCACATGTAGGTTAATCAAGAATGCCCATAAGGGTAAAAGAGAAACCATGTTTTGCATTTTGTGCATGACTAACTTGTACAAACCTTTGGCTAACTCTTTTTTTTCCACTTGAAACTTGAAAGACATCATGTTGCACAAATCAGGAGTCCACAATGTCAATAATTGTGTTTAAAAGTGTAGGGTAAATTTTCAAGGTGGGGCATTTTCAAAATTAAGCGGCCTAGGATTATGTGGCCATTGAATTTAACCCCCTACATTTTGGGAATGTCCCCACCCATGGGCTTTACCCATCATGGTGCAAAAAGTGAAGTTATCATAAATTTGAACATATAAAATTCATGAGATATAAAAAAGGGGAGGATTCTTTTGCCTATTCCTTGAGAGTGGGAAGCCTTTTATACCTATAACTACTTCAAAATGAAGTTGTAGGTGTAAGAATTTTCCCATTCCTAAGGAGTAGACATGATATCCTTCCTTTTTTAGGATTGATATTCATGGATTGGGCTGATTATTTTCCTTCATAAAATATGCAAATCCCCTTTATTCTAATTCTAGTATGGTTTGATAATGGGCACCGATGTTGATAATTTTTTAAATGGGTCTTATGGGGCTTGGGATTCTAGTTCAAACTTATCTCCAAGTACATTAAAAGTAAGGTTAACCATTTTTTTCAAGTGTAGCTAATAACTAATGTGGTTACACAACTTAGATCAATTAGCATAGGTGGCTAAAATTTTGCATATGGTGGAGCCCACTTGAAGGTATTCTTAAACTAACAAATGGCTATGATTGTGTGTGCACAATTGTAAATGTCTACATAGCATCTACAACCAAAATAATGGTGGTCAAAAGCAATGGCAACATAAAGGTGAGATGTAGGTTTGTAAGGAATTGTATTTGGCGAGATGTGGATTGGTGAGGGTGTACATTTGGCTACATTTAACACCAACAAGAGGGCTAATAGTGTGTTTTATTAAAGAATTAAACCTTCACTAAAGAAATGAAATTAAAATTATTTTTTACACTTTGAAAATATGCAACATAATTTGTTGCAACTAAAAAAAAGGTCATGACTCATGAATCCATATTAACTTGATTCATTGTTCAAAAATTTGGAAGCATGGATTCAGCAACAAATTCCACTATAGATTAGAGGAATCGGACAATTGACCTATTTGACATCATGGACATAATCAAACCTTCAATGAAAACCATATTAAAAAAATTAAAATTAATTCCAACACCATAGACAACAAGAAAATCACATCAAGAATATTTAAACCCTGAGGAACTTGAACCTTAAAGGTGATTTGAACCCCAACCCCTAGAAAGGTGCTACTTATTGTAATTCCAGGCCTAACTTGCACCAAAACCAATTAAAACTACATGCATAAAAAAAGTAGTTTGAAAAAATTGTTGTAAGTTTCAATTGAATTAAAATGCAACAAATTTGATTAATGAAAAATTAAATTCAGTGCCAAAGCAAGGCTTGTGCTTCAAACTAGACATTAAAATCCAAATTCTAATTCATGTGATCTACTTCAAATGTTATGTAATATTTGCACAAAGTACAACAAAGTTTAATTTGAAATGGAACACTAAAACACACATCGAAAATTAATGAAATTGAAACTTGGTCAATAAGCTCCAAAAAAATGCAATCATCTTTTACAATCTAAATTATTGCATACATTCAACATATTACAAACACACCAAATGAGAATCACTTCTACTAGAATAATGAAAAAGCTTAAAACAATTTTGATTCTACATCAAGGTTTAGAAAATAGGGTTATTTAATAATACATAAGTGTCAAAAACCGTAGGTGATAACTTGAAACCATTATTGCCTTTTCCTTGTGCACCTCAACATTTGCCTCCTCCATGCACACCAAAATTGAAATGAGGGTAATAAATAGAAACAAACAAAACCATATATATATATATATATGTAAAAACCACATGAAAATCATGGCACATCTTGATTTGCCACCCAAATTTGCAATCCAAATTATTTCCAAAATACCAACAATGTCAATGAGTTTATTATTGGGATTCATTACACATCCACACAATAATGGAGTTTGCTTTGCCATTTGGCAATGACATGTTCATATGAATAAAATTGCATTGTAAAATACCATTGGTTATAAAATCTAGTATGTAAATCAAAATGATTGTTCAACATATTTTGCAACTCATTGCAATTCACAAAACTAACAATGTTGAAAGTTCATTGATCTTTGACAAAACTAATGACTTGGACATCATCAATTTTGGCGAATTTAATATATTTAAAGAACTTATGGTTAAAGATGGTAAATGTAGAAACTTTACATGAAAGCCTAGTGGTTAAGTTCAAATCATTGTCCTTCCACAAAATTAATTTGGAATTATGAACCATGGTCTTGAAATCAGATGTTTGCAAATCAAAAGTTTGAATTCATAGCAATGCATGCACAAATTTACCCTTTAATCACATGCCTTGCAAAGGGCACATTTGTTTCAATACATTCAATTGAATGTGAAAACTTTCCTTTGCCTTTGTTGGATTCCTAGCCCAAAACTATAAATAAATGGGACCCAAGGCAATCAAAACTTTGTGTCATGGGAAATGGTGTTCAAGCTTTGAAACGAGGCTTTGAACTACACTTCACATTCTTCTTTCAATTTGGTGATAGCCTAGTTGAAAGTAACCTTGGTGACAAGTTGCAAATCTCCAATGCCATCAATAGTAGTTTGGTAATTAGTGTTCAACAAATGAAAACACAAGGAACCTAACATTTTGTCCACCATTAATGTGTTAAAAAACTAATTCATTTGGAGGTTTTCATTGATTAGGGCTTCAATATAATTAAAATTGTCAAAATATGGATTTTCAAACTTGACATATGGATTGTAATAAAACATATAAATATCATTTTGGGCTAGCTTGATGAAATTCATAAAATCACACGTAACAATGACTTTGTTTTGCATGCGTAAGGTTGTCATTCCTCCTCAAGGCCTTATGCAATTTTAACCAATGTATGAACACAATTAAACAATTGAAAAATGCAATCGGGTTTAATCATGAACTCAATATCACATGAAGCATTCAAGTTCCTTATTGCACTCTCATTTTTTGCATTTTCAAAGTGTAATTTGATCATGAGGGAATAAAATTTTGCATATACATGTTTCACTAGAAAATGGATGGAAATTCACCTTGTTTTGACATTTTTGAGAAACTTGTTGCCCTTGGTGTTTAACAAGTAATCAAAAACTTTCTAAAACTTTACAAATTTTTAAGGTTGTGAGCAAAATAAACATATAGATGTTGTAAAATAACTTTTAATCAATGCATTAAATCCAACTTCAATAAACTAACCACCACCAAATTAGTTTTATGAACAAACCAACGAATGTATTTAAAAAAAGGGCAACCTTTTCCTTGAATTACAACATCACACTTGTTTGATTGCATTAGAAAACATTGTTCCCATCACACCCCACACTAACCAATTTCCCACCCAATTCCTCCAACCTTAAACCAGCAAATTCATCCAAACATTTCAACATTAGAAAAAAAATGTTGTTAGATGTGTCAGAAACGTGAATTGTTTCTACAAAAAAAAAGATGGGGATCCTTTTCCATGCTTGAACCATATACAAGGTTATGGATATCCATTGGGTGTTGTCAATCATTATGACTTCATTTACATTAATTACTAAGAAAATAGTTGTAACAAATGCAACTTTTGTAACCTTCAACAAGATAATGTGCATGACTTTTGCCATGCATTGATTAGAGTTATCACATAATGTTTTTTTGAAAAATTCTTCATGTTTAACAATTGCAACCAAGTCTTCATGTTTTTGTAGTTGATCATGGGACATCCATGAGCAAAAAGGTGGAAGGGCACAACAAATGCACATTTTTGCATATATGTTTATAGGGCACATTGACCAAAAGCTTGTTGAAGATAGAAGGTTGATCATGAGCAATGTATGCTTGTTCATTTTTGGCATGCATTGAATCCTTGTTGTAGTAATAAGAACATGTTTCAACTCTAAACATTGAAACCTTGCATTTTCAATGGCTAACATGTTTATAAAAATTATCCAACTTTGGAGCCATGAACTTTTCTTCTTTCCACATGGGTGAAATTCTTACATTAATCATGATGCATTAAACCCTTGTCATCAATGACACTTTCAAGCCATGGCAAATGAACAATTCAATCATCTTGGAACTTTTTGCTGCCTCATATAGTTTCCTTTTCTTAGGGTTTCCCTTTAAGGTGAAAATCTTTTAAGGTTTACCACACAAGATGAAAAAGGCCTAGTCCTTATTGCGGTCCTTTTTTACTTTATATTTCGATCCCCATAAAAGATAATGAGTCAAAAGTTGTCAAAAAATTTAGAAGGATAATATTTTGGACTAGTACAATTCTAGATTCCATAATAATCATCCATAAATGTGTATTTACATGGTAAAAAAAGACTAGGTAAAAAAGATAGAAAAGGGTGACGTTAAGATTTTGATACACGTCAAAGAGTTTGGACCCTTTATTGGATCTTCAAAAGTTAAATCACACATGATGATGGGTGGGTGAAAGCAGAACTAATTAGACCAAAAATGTATTCAACATGCAATTAATTATATGGCATTCACATGTAAACATGAAGTAACTTAAAATAACACTTTATTATAATATTAAACATTTTAGCCCATCTGTTAACCTTATAAGAAGCTAAAACCAAATTTTGATGAGCAATTGGCATTTAAAAGTGCATTGAAAGTACATTTCAATACATATGTGGAATCCGTATTAAAACTACTTTCATTCCAAAAGTAAAATAGATAACTTGCAAAAACATGTTTTCACAAAGTTTATGGTATGTTTAATGCCTTTCACTTTTAAAATTTGAGTTCGAAGTTATTTTAATCTACTTGCACCTACTTTTATAAAAGATTACATTGTAAATGTATGATGTAAACCTACTTGCATCTCATAATAGCCTACTTGATTACCTATTAAATTTTTTTTCCTTACATAGGAGCATAGGAATAAAATCCATACTAATTTCAATCTTTTAGCTCAATCAACTTACATGTTTCACAATTTTGTTATACATTTTGTGTTACTTGTCATTCACACCAAAAAAGTATAATTGTGGGTCGATTTGATTATGCTTGGACCCATGTGGGCTATCATTAAAAAAAATGGCAATAAGGTGGTGATTGTGAAGATTGAACATCTTCATCTTGATGGGCAAGGAAAGAAGGGAAAAACACTTGAATTTTTAAAATTTTGGCATTTGGAAATTGGCATGTATGATGGTAGTGTGTATGGTGGATCTAAGGTCTAGATTGTAGCATATAAGAAAATAACATAAAACATTGACAATGAGAAATCGAGTAATCACAAAAAGTTGAAAAATTGAAACCCTAAATTTTAATATTTTCAACCTTAAATTTATTGCACAAAGCTTGCAACAAAACAAAAATGCAACTAAGGAGTTAGGATAATGACATGGAAATTGAAAGCTCTTAATGAAAATTTAAACATGTTGTAATCTGCAAACACAAACAACAAATTTGATTATGCAATTAATGGTTCTACCAAACTAGTAAGACCATCTCCATGGAAAACCATGCAAAAATGGATGTTGCATATAAAATCCTTATGGACATAAAGTGCTAGCAAATTTTAGGTATGCCTTGTTTACCAAGTGCTAATGATTTGTTTTCAAAGGAGGAAGGTGTGATGGTGAAGAGCTCTAGAGTGATGGTACTTTTTTAGTGAACATATGATGACATGGGGGAGAAAGAAGTGATGGTTGGGTTTATGGTTTTGAGAAGGTGGCAATGTTGCCATTTGACAACATTAGGTTTAAGTGAATTGATGTGGATTAAGGCCCTAACTTTACAATGGGGATGTTGAGGGTTCAATTTTCTACTTGCATTTTGGTGTTTCTTTGCCCCAAAAAATTATTAGAAGGGTATTTCCTAAGGATAAAGGCATTCCCCAATGTAAAACATTAATTGAATTTTTTTGCTTGATAGTGTACACTATAGATACTTTAAAAAAATTCATGTTTTACATGTAAGGTAAGGCCCCAAGGTGTGAACACCTTAGACACATGTAAGTAAGGTGTACTTAAAAGCCTTTTAGAAGTGAAAGGTGCATCATGTCCTCAAAATGCTTCATGTTTTCTTAGAATGTTTTTTCAAATATTTTATAATTAATGAAATTGAATGTAAAATAAAAAAACTTGCTAGAGGAAGGGTGCAAGGGACTAGGGTAAGGCCTTAGGATGTGCATCCATGTTCAAAATAAGGGCCTCAACGTTGTGTAACAAATTAGATGAAATTGCGTGAATCCTTTCGTTTGCAAATGCTCATGTGTAAAACATTTATTTGGCATAAACAAATTGGTTCAATTTTCTTTTAAATAATAAAAGAATGAGATGTGGAATTTGATGAGGCACCTTAGAAATGATACCCCATCTTGCCCCCAAAGATGTGAAACCTTGATATTACAGCACCTTTTCAGGTTTGGGAGTAATTAAATTATTTTTAAAATGTTAAATATTCTAATAATATTTATTTAAGATGAAAAAAACTGAATAAATTATTGCCTTTGGATGTTGAAATTTTGGGAACTAGGCAAATTTAATGTGGTGTTTGAATTATTTTCGAAACCATTTGGCTTTCTATTCTTTCTTTCATAGTGATTAAGGTTTGGGGGTTGTCTTGCATGAGGTAGATGTGAAGTAGGTGTGGGCAAAGTTGAAAAGGAGGGTCTTTGAAATGGAGTCAAAGAAAAAGAGACAAAGCCTAAAAAAAGACTTATGAAAATCAAAAGAGAAAAACAAGAGTTAGAAATGCAAGTTTCTTAGGTGAAGATAAATAAATCCATTGTTGAAGTAGAAGCAAATAAAGTGGATAACCTTGAGTCAAAATTTACAACATTGAGAGAACTAAAAGAAGAACACTAAGGCCATGCCCACACATAAATTATAAAGGGATAACAAAATACAAAGCTTGGTGGAAACTGATGAGCTTCTTGCTTAAGGCCAATCTACAATTACAAAGTAGGTATCCAATAATTGACAATATTGCTTTATCTTGTAATTTGGTGGAACATTAATTTTCCTCATTTTTTCAAAAGAAAAAATAGAATTTTTTTGAAAGGCCTCATTGTGTTAGAGGTTCATAGTCTATATAAGTCGTGTGCGTTTATTGTTGAAATCCATAAATGTTTTTTAAAAAATTATTAAAAAAACCCTAACACCTAAGTGCTTTTCAAAAGGTATTATGGTAAATCTGACAAAAAAAGTTTTAGTGCATTTAAATGACATATTTGAAACTGAAATTGACCTTATAAAATCACATGGCCTTTTGTTTCAAGGGCAAAAATATGACATGGCCTTTTGTTTCAATGGCATATTTTCCCAATCATATAAATGTAGTTGTTTTACATTTATAAAATTGTAAGATAGACCTTATACACTTATATGTAAAAAGTAAACAAATTTCATTATGACATTTATAGAATGGAAGTCCTAAACCATATACATGCCCAACATTAGTTTGAACCCCACTTGGAAACTTTCTTTAATGATTAATTCTGGGTCTAGCTTCTATGTTGAGAACCAAACCTTGTCTTTTAATCACTCTAATCCTTGAGTATTAAGCGATGGGAGGAACTATACCCTGGGCAATTCCCAATTCCAAGATGACCGGTTCTCACATCCAATGGAACCCATATGGTTTTGAAAGGTTGATGGTTATCACTTAAAGTGTTAACCAATGGGGTTCATACTTAGAGACTTTTTGGAGTGTATTGCGAATTTTTGGGTCTTATACCTATGAATATCCTGGCTAGGAAAAAAGAGGGTTCTTACACTTATGGTGCATTCACACTTATGTTAAATCAGTGTTAAAATGAAAATCTATGTGGCACCCAATGTTAAATGGGTGATAGCTTGATGTCAAGTGCACATTTAGTTAACATAAAATCTTCATGGTAACTAGGTTTAAGGCCTAAATGGCTAGCATGGTATTAGGGGACTCAACCCTAGAGACCCTAACACCAAGTGCGAATGCAACCTTAGCTCCTTAAGATTAGGAAAGATCTTATTCACATATTTATAGTTTTAAGGTCCTTTGCACTCTTAAGAAGTAGGCATAAGAACCCCTACTGTCCTATGTCTTCCTATTTTGGGGGACACTCCCAACATGCAGGGCTGGACTCAGCTGCCCTGGGAGCATTCCCAAAACAAGGGGCCTAGGATGAGGCCAAAACCAAATCCAGCCCTGCATTTGGGGCAAATGTTCCCCCACCCATGGGCTTTAGCCTACACTAAAGCTACAGGGATGTTTGGATAAAAAGCCCAAAAGATGGATGTTTGGGGGGGAAAGGTGCCGTAAATTGTACATGAACTGGGCCAGCATGTACTTGAAGGGGCCCAATTTTTTTTCCTTTGTGGGAGGGTGGGGGTGGGTGTTGGATTTTTGGCTTTTTGTTGTTCCCAATGTGTTCCCATCAAGTTCTTACTCGCTTCCCAAAATGTCCTCCAAGTTCTCATTGTGTTCCCCAACGTGTTCCCAATATCTATCTGGGAGAATGTTCAAAGCTTGATTTTTAAAAATTAAATTTTTTTGTTTTGTTTTTGTGATGGCCAATCAATCAATGATGCCCATCACCCCAAAAAAAAAAAAAAAAAAAAACTGAAAATTTGGGCCTTTTTACAATTATTTAATATATTTTCTTTTTTAGTTTTTTTTACTTTATATTTTAATAATTAATTTTTTTGTTTTTTTTTTGGAAAGAAAAAAAAAACAAAGATCCCCATCCCCCCAAAAAAAAAAAAAAAAAAAAACCTGAACTTTGGGCCTGTCCACAACTAATTAATATGAGTTACACTGTAATGTATTGTACTATATATTGTAGTAATTAAATTATTACCATTTTTGGCAGTAATTAAATTATTTTCAAATAAATGTTGATTTTTTCTCAAAACTAAATCAGATGCTCCTCGCAATGCCAAAAGTTTTAGAAATTTGTTTGAAAAGAAACTATGAACTGCCTGCCCTAAAGCTTGGTACCTAGTGTCACCCTGTGATGTGCTTATTAAAGGAGTGCAAAATTACTTAAAACATTTTCTTTTTTTCCCCACCACCTCAACTGTAAGAATTTCAGGAAAAATTTATTTCCACTGCAAAAATGAAAATAAGAAAAAAGAAAAAAAATCAATAATTTGTCAAAAAAGATAAGATGCGGGAATGGGTAAATGGTAAAGGTAGTAAGTAGTATACGGTAATATTGACAATTTCTCAACAACTGCCCAAGGTAGTATAGGGTATTATTGACAATTTCTCAACAACTGCCCAAGGTAGTATAGGGTATTATTGACAATTTCTCAACAACTGCCCAAGGTAGTATA
>Ga0116231_10007983_pt1 | contig 18872 bp, 7 predicted proteins | sample S1TSphgellanicum_2_FD_89695 | JGI IMG/M metagenome (GOLD analysis project Ga0116231, IMG submission 89695) | Host-associated microbial communities from peat moss isolated from Minnesota, USA - S1T2_Fd - Sphagnum magellanicum MG | ecosystem: Host-associated > Plants > Peat moss > Unclassified...
CTTTGCCCACAGACTGGGAACAGGAAATTCCGCCCTCCGATTAGCGCCGGGCCCGGTCGGCCTGAAACCCGAGCTCCGTTAGGGACGTAGTATATATAAGATGCACTAGTCCGCGCAATGAGCGCAACCCTAGCAGTCGTCGGTACCATTTTATGAGCTAGACAACGTACAATGCGTTGGTGAGCGGTCACATGAAGGATGGATGATAAGTGGTCTGGAAACAGTTTTCCGTTGGGTTCCAGTTCCCTAACTAACCATGGTGGTTAGCTCAGTTACTTTTATCCACTTGTGGGTTGTTAGTAGGTAGGCAATAAAATCAGCCCTTACCTAAACCCTAAACCATTTATTTACCCAGTAGTTACCTATTTTCTTAACTATCTATGTAGATATGAGACCTATTTCTTACAAACTTGGTTACCAAGATGAAACCAAATATTAACTCAGTTGAGGTTCATCCACAACTGAGTTATAATGGGCATCCATTGGATGGTGCTTGGATGCACTGGTGGGTGCTGGTTCACTGTGGCCCTCATGAACGTTTTGATGAACAGCGTTGCTTTCTCTTTGGATGAGTCATGGCAGGCAACACACATGGGAAATCGTGGATGATGGAATAGGGAATATGGTAATTGGGTGAGATAGAACAAAATGTTACGTCATTTAGTTAGAGACAATTATATCCATGTGGATGAATGAAAAAAAAGAATTGGGGACGTAATGATTCCTACTGAGAAAAACCATTCCAATCTTAGCTGGTCGTTTTTCCCTAAAAAGGAAAGTTTCAGGAGCTTTTTTTTGTACCACAGTGAGTTAAGGAGAAAGCCTAAATTGAGACATTGAAAAACTAATCACAATTAGGCCCGCTATACACTAGGAGTCAGGGCCAAAAATACTTGGGGCCAACTTTGAGCATTTTTGGGTTGCAAATCGGCCCCGAGTCACTAATAAATGTTAGAACTTGACGTCAGGATATTAATAAATGCTGGAACATTGGCCCCAAGGTTTAAAAATCGGCCTCCCTAATTTTAGGTAGCCTTTTTTCTGCCTTGGGGCCGATACATTGCCATAAAGTTCAGCACTTATTAGTAACTTGGGGCACATTGAAAAGTTTTTTTCTACTTCAGCCTTGACTCCCAGTGTAAAGCCCCTTGGGCTGATTTCAACTTTTGCACCAATAGGAATGCTGGATTTGGGTTGAACATTGGCCCTGACTCCTAGTGTAAAGCGGGCCTTAGATCGCCGTAGTCAATACCATCTTCCCTGCTATACACTACAAATCTCAATGCATTGCACTGGCAAAATTTTCTCTGCAATCCAGGAATTGCCTATTATTTTGGTCTTCCTATTTTAAAAATGCATCGTGGCCAGTTCTTTTAAATCATTATGCATTCAACTGTAATGTCTTTTTGACAAGAGCCAAAATCCTCTGGAGCACTTACCAAAGTCACGGTGCGTATGGTCACCTTCAAGATAACACATTTCGCATATTGCACTACCCACCCACACAATCACTTATTTTGTTAGATTCTCACAAAGAGAAAAAAAATTAGGTATCAACTTCAGAAAGAACTAATTCCGTTAACAAAATCATCAAAACGAAGCATTGTGAATTTGGCCTCATCCGGCATGGCCAACTATAGACAAGTGACAAACCAATGAACAAACACCCCCATGATACCTCTGTTGTGAAACATTTCCGTCTCATGCTAGAATTGCAATAGCATCATATTGATCATTGAGCAAAATTGGCTTCAAGTCATCACATGGTTAACTAAGATGATCAAAACCAGAACTCCTCCTTATTCATTCTCATGAAGAAATTTGCATATAGTGTTTTGAAAAACCATGTGCAAATTAACGAACCCTCGGCTCCAATGTAATTCCCTGAAAATTCATTTTCAACCTGGACTTCACCTTGGTAATCATCAACAATCGAACATTGTCGAAAGAAAGCAAAGAAAACAACATCAAGAAACCACATCCAAATTGCAAACGGCCAACCAAGGGGGAAGGGGGGGAGGGAAAAGTGTGCAAAAACAAAAAAATGAATGCAACTGTTGACCTTGAGTCTGGAATTTGGCAAGTCCAACAATGATACACAATGGCATCCTTGGTCCAAATCATGGTACACTGAAAATGACCCAGCAATTTCAAATTGTTGAAGAGGTCTTTGAAACTCAGATAGGCAACGTGTGACCAGACAAAAAGTCACCCTGATAGTGTGAACACAACAAGTTTTAGGGTTTCATTTTTTTATTTGATTGTTTTCAATAGTCGTCAATTTTTTGCATGCTTACGGCGGGAATTATTCCGTTGCTGCTGCAGGGAATGCATGGGTAGGCAACTTTGTTTGTTTGTGTGTTATGGAAAACAAGATTTGCACCAAGCTATGGATGGTGGAGGGACCTGTTGCATCGAAGAAAGGTTTGTGTAATTGACAATGGAAGGTAAGATAAAAGGCAGAATGAAGGAGCAAGGCAACAAGTTTTTCTCGTATGAGTTTTTCTTTTTGTTGACATGTTGTACTACTCAGCTAGTCGTTGTTGAACCCTGTTGCACTAGTGACTTAGCAGAATAGATATGTTGTTCTAAGAAAGGATATATGATATGAGGGGTTGATGCTAAAGAATGATGAAGACAAAAGAGGTCTGAGCTGTAGAAATAAGGGCATATAAAAATCAACATGCATTTGGGAAGGGGAATTTTTGTTGTAGCACTTTGAATCCATGTTGTAGACAGTTGTCAAATTGAGTACTAGAAGTGTCAAAGGGGTGTCCTTGGGTTGGGCAGAATCAGATGTATGAGGATAGGAGTGGGGGAGACTCAAAGAGATTAAATTTATAGAGTTATCATATGAGAGATTTGGTGTCACGTTGCATTATTGCATTTAATGGAAAAAAGGTTTAGCAACTCATATGAACTGAATGAACCTTGAGAGTTTTGACCTCAAGCCGAACCTCAATAGGTTTTAGATTTTTAATGATATGGATTAGTACTTGGCAACTAGTTATTTATGGCCATTATGGCAATGTGTGATGAGAGTTACAGAATTATGACAGATTGACACATCTGCATATATAGAATTGGGTTCTGTTAAAATCAATAAACTTCAATAGAATTTCTGATTGGTAGTAGGTCACCATGCAAGTGATGGAATTGATTGAAAAATTCCAATGTTTTTGGCTTTGTTTAAAAGTTTCATACACACCAAATTTTGTTCTTTTAACCTTCCCCTTTCTTTTGGTTACAAAGGGACATCAATCACTCTTTGTGTTGGATTTTTTCTTTCAACACGTCCAACCTTAGTCCTCGACTCTTGTGCTTCCATGACATAATATTGGAATTAGTAGCACTCTACAAAAAGCAATTGAGCAGCGATACAACAACAGGAAGGCAAACCACACAAATTCCAAAAAAACTTTTTATAGATTTTAATAAGTTCCAAAACTACCATCAATCTCACAACAAGCTACACAAACATGTGCCACCAGGTTTTTAACAACCCATGAGCACCATTTGTTTTTTTCGTAAAATTTTGCCACTTGACAACAAAAAAAACCATGTAAAAGGCCTAAAGGATTTTGAAGTGCAAGATTAAAAAAGGTTGCCTAGAATTGACGGTCAAAATCCAAGCTCTTGCCAATCCTAAAATCCACGTTGTGCATTTGTCATTAACAATGGTGATCACCCTTCATCATTGGATGTCAGACTACTAACTCTATGTCGCCTTTAGTCATGCCTCGACTCCTACAGGTGAATGCCATTACAGACAACATTCTAAATTCCTATTGTTATATTGATGGTGCTTGAATGTTTTGCCCTTGCAAGGTTTGTAGGATATTAAATAACTATAAGTTGGAACTTGTGGAAGTCAATGCAATTGCAAATAGAAATAAGTTGGAATAGTTACATCATAAATAAGTTGTTTGTGATGCATTTCAAAATCTTCTTTGTGGGTTAAAGATGAGGTTATATTTGTATTTATAGCTAAAAGTCATTTGATGTTGTGTGTTTTTGCAAGAAGACTTGTTTTAGTGTTTTATAATGTTGGAGGAGTAATTAGGTGTGCTAAAGAAGGAATGTAGTGTAATGGTCAAGGAACTTGAAGGTTTGTTTTAATGTTTTATAATGCCAAAGAAGTGATAGTGGACAATGAACCTTGGAGAAACAAAATCAAAAGCAATGGTCATTTTGTAAAAGTTTCTATTTTGCCAAAGAAACAATAGGGATGGCAATTGTAACACTAAATTTTAAAAAACAAAATTGGTGGAATATTTCAGAAATATGGTAACTATTTTAGAAATATGGCAACTATTTTTTCACTTTGAGATTCAATTGAATGTTATACATCATAAATTTAACATCTCACGACTTAATAATGAAAATTGTGCAAAATTTGTTCATTCATAATTCATATGTTTCACACATTCGTATCATGCATTCAAAACACATTTGACACATGGATTTATAGGAAGATGTGAAATTCATGCGAAGTTTATTTATTTATAAGGTCAAACTTCATTTGTCAACACATTTATTTGTGTGAAACATATTTTCAACGCATGATATTTGTATGTAAAATATATGAACTTATGAAAGAACAAACTTTATACAATTTTCATTATTAATTTGTGGCATGTTAAATTTGTGATGTGATTTACAAGGTTGACAAAATATTGAATAATGCACATAGGGAGTGGGGAGAAAATCAATTACTTGGGTGGAATTTTCAATGTAATTCATTTCAATTTTGGTATGTACTTAGCCATGCATTTTTCGTAATGATTTCATTCTGTAAAATCTAGTTGTTTGTTATATTTTGTGAGTATTCACGTTTGTCATTGAAGGTTCTTGCACAAACCCAACACATGCATTTCCAAACCCAAAAGTTTTGGAACATTTGTCATATGGTGATTTATCATTCACATGTGTGACACCCTTTAAACTTTCTCTACACATGCATCTTTTACATTTCTTAAAGGAAGAATTTGTGTTTGAAGTTCAACCCATCCCTAATCATGGTTGCAAATTTTGCAAAAGTTAAACATAGTGAATTTTTTAAAAGGCCAAAAGGATAGAATGGGAGTTGAATAGGGTATACAAAGATAGATAGGTTGCAAGATTTTGTTGGTGCAAGCCTATTTGTGAAGAGGGTGGGAAGATTTAGATGGTCAAGTGTAAGATGTATTCAAATGAGAAAAGGAAGGAAAATTTGTTAGCCTTGAAACTTGATTCCCTAATCCAATTTTTCTTGCAAACATTAGTCAAATTTGACCAAGGTGAACATGGCACAAGCTATGCACAATGTGTCTTATGTGCCATCAAAATTGTTGTGTAAAAAATTGAGTTCATTTTTGTAAGTTGTGATGAAGTTACAAAAGTTAGTTTTTTGTGCATGTTTATGTGGCAAAAACATGAATTAATTTTAGGGCTAAACACCTTTGAGGTAACAAAAAAAAATTAACCAACTTTTACACTCAAATGGTAACAAAAAATTGAAAAACATAATGACCCATTGGGTATCTATGTTGTTGCCTTTTTAAAAAATTGCAAAAATATTAACTTTAGTTTTGAAAATGGTTACTAACAACAAAAGTATTGAAATCATAAAAATCAATCACAAATTTTATGTGATGCATAAACATTATTAGGTCTTGCTTGTGTCCTACATATGTTGGAATTGATGCAAGTCTTGTCCAAGTTCACACAAGGGCAATATACTTTGATTTATGATTTTGTGAATGTTATTAAGCTTTATGAGGTACATCTACATAAACTCTATTGCAATACTCATACCAATGTTGGATGAATATCACTGAAGGGGTATTTTTTAGGCCAATTCTCAAGTTGATTCTCGCATTGAAAATTAAAGGTTTTCATTTTTAATGATAACCACTTACTTGACAACTCATAGGGTATCACATGGCCTTCAACCTCATACCCAAGGAAATTATAAAGGACCCTCTAGGTTTGGCAAGCTAATAAACATGTTATATACAATAAAAAGTAAGTTTTTAATAAATGATGCTTGAACTCAAGACCTTTGTAATTTTTTAAAATGTTTTTACCACTAAGCAACAACCTTTCAATTGAAAAAATTAGGATATTATTTTTATTTAAAGTTTATGTATGTTAATGACTTTAGCTTCAAAGCCATTAGGATAAAAGAACTTTACATAAAAATAGTCATTATTATTATTATTATTATGCATGGAAAATTATGGCTTGTGGTTAAGACATTGGTCTTTTTATAAGGAGGTCTTAGGTTCAAGTTTCAATAAATTTGAAAGTCATTTTTCAATGAAAATTAGTGGTTCCTTGTAATTTTTATCCAACCATCTCTAATAGCCAAGTATGAAAAAAGAAAAAAAAAGAAAATACTAGGTTAAAAGTTACAATCTTTTATGTTAAAAATTTGTTGAACATTCTCTTTGTACCAAGAAGTCAAAGCAAAAAAAAGTTTTAAAAAACAACTTCCATAGTTCTATGGAACATAATGTATTTTTCTCCCAACATAAAATACTATTTTAAAATAGTCTTTTTTTGTGAATTTTCAAAAATGTCATTTGTAAAATAGATCATTTGTATTAGTATATGATTCATGTTGTTAAACAAATATGGTATTGAAATTAAATGGTTATGTTGACTACTTTATTTTATTTTCTTTGTTGCCATTTTTGCCAATTTAAAAAGGCAACAATATCAACAAAGGACTTTTTTGAAAGAAAAAAAATCAAATTTTGTCAAATTTAAAATATGTATCAATAATGTTTGACAATAAATTATATTAATAGCCATATTGAAAGATTTAAACAAGTTTCTAACTTCGCAACTTGTCTATAACCAAATGTGGCTACATCTTCTTATGGATGATTGCCATTTTAGTAACATTGCAAAAAAAAATTAAAAACATTCTACCTAATCATATTGGGGGAAAAACAACTTGTAAATTTTCAAATAATGGACATATTTGACATAATGGAAATATCATTGTTAAAGATTGAATGATGGCATTCTTAAATTCACATTGAATTCATAAATATTGTAGGTCAATTTCAACAAAAAGAAACTTGTAAATTTATTCTGACATGATATTTTGAATTTTTTAAAAAAAATTATAATAATATATATATTTTAAAAAAAAATTTGAACACATTATTGAATAAACTTGAAGATCATGTTTTCATTTGTAACATTTGAATAAAAATTGAAAAAAAAAACATATGCTAAAGTTTGAATTTCCTAATCAATTCCATGCCAAAGATAATAAAGTTTTAATTTTATTTTTTTTAATATGTTTTGAAATGGTTTGGTGGTTAAGATCATAGTGAGTTTCTAAGAGGTCTTGGGTCCAACCTTGATGAATGCACCAATGTATCTTGTATAAATGCAACATATGAACATGTATATTGAATGGTTAATGACATCAAAAAATAAAATCACAAAATTAGAAAACAATTTAAATTAAAAAAAATTTCACAACGTGTCATTTTGTCATGGTGTGCCATAAAAAAATATGGTTTGTGACTCCATGATCTGAAAAAAGAAAAAAGAAATGATGATGTGGTGTTTTATTCCATGTCATATAAGTTAGGACCTCATATATCCATGTCATAATTTTAAAATTAAAAATTAAGTAATGCAACATGTGACTATCCAAAATAACTTTAAATCATTTCACTAAAACTATCATAATCAACTAATCATTTTTGACCAAAACCATACAAGTTGCATATCACTCAATTTTTTACCATTTCACTAAAAATCTAATGAATTTGGGTAATGAAAAAAAAGAAGATTTCTTCTTGTGTAAGCTAGAAACATGGCTAAACATGGCCAAATAATTGTTACCTACTATATAAGATTATATTTAACCTATCTCCTAGGGAGCCTAGGTTCCTATTACATATTTTAGACACTTACCTAAATATACCTAAATATGGGTATATACTTAAGTAATCTAGTAGGATAGTGCAACCTATTCGAATATTTAAAAGTTACCTACTAAATAGCCCTAATACATAATAATTAATATCATAGTTGCATCTTGTTGCACAAACTTAAGGTGGTTCCAAATTTAATAAAATATTTTGTAATGAGACTACTTAGGTTGACTTGGCCAAAAACCTAAAGCTAGGAAATTAAGTGAGCCTACAAGTAAGTTAACTTATTAGTAAGGTAACCTATTCTAGGTATATTAAAATATATAAGATGTAGTAAATTTTTTATGTTTAGTTAAATAATTTACAAGGTAACCTATACTATGAAGTAGGTTTTTATTAAGTAGTTTACATACATATGTTAACTTAATAGGTATGTTAATTTAAGCTAGTGTGCTAATAGTTTAAAAGTCAAAGAGTTATGTGTCACCTTTTTCAAAATGACTATTAATATTGTAATCATAATTACAAGTTTAAAATAAATTGTTTAGTACACATACACATGCATGTAAATTCATGGCTTCAAACCCTCATGTGGCACACAAAAAATTATGGCATGCCATGACAAATATTTGTGCCATAAATTCAAGACACACAAAAACTTATGATGTCACAAAAAATCATGGATCATGATGAAAATTTATGACACCTTATTGCCAAATGGCATGCCATATCATCATCACAACATGGAAGATCAAATCAATATCAATCACAAAGGACAACAATATTTTCAACTAGTTAATAAATGAGATATATTCATCAAATCAATCACGTCAATCATGATATTGACAAATAGTCACATCATCTTGTTAGCATTATAACATGCCATGTCATCATCATGGGAGATGAAGTCATTACCAATTGTAAAGGTGGATGGTTTTTACAACTAACTAATAGGTCCAAACATCATTAAATATACCCAAAAAATAGTTCTAAGAAAATTTAATTTAAAAAAAATCTTTTTTCAACATTCAGATTTTTAAAAAAAACCTATTTAAATTGCATTTTGAAATCATAGAGCTTTCCATTGAGTTTATTGTAAGTTTGAAAAAAATTATATAAAAAAAGTGGATGAAAAATATGTTGTAAACTGGCTAGTTGTTCAAATTTTCCAAAATACTTTTACATTAAAACTTTGATAAATTATGACCATAATATGAAAAGTTTAAATTATATCCATACACATTAGAGCTTTATCAACTTGAAAGTACAATAATTTTAATTGATGTTTTACTTTCATGTATTTGTAACTATATTTTTCAAAATTGTGACACATACTTTATAGTATTTGCATCTCAAAAATGTACTTAAATGCATATTAAAACATGTGGTTTTTCAATATTATGCAACGAAGTTAAAGAACTTATAATTGTTGATTATTGACTTAAATAATATTTATGAATTCAATATATTAAAGCATATTTTATGAATATTTCCAAAAAAATAGTAAGTGTCATTAACTAACTTGCATATTTTACCTTGGTTATGCCCTAACTAATGAACAAAAATTGAAAAATAATGTGATAATTTACCCAAAAAAATAACAAGTTATCATATTGACTATAGTTGCAAAACCATGATGTCACATGGCATGTTCATGTGTTTTGCCACTATTTAATGATTGTTATGACTAATTAATTATAAATGTAGTTGAAAAAAACAATAATTATTTTTGTGTTTGGTTCAAAAGACAAGATTTGTTGTAGTGGGGGTAAAGTTTTTAAACTTGCATCTTGATGCAAAGAGTTACATTGAGGGATTGGACATCATCTCTAACATTGTGACCAACCAATAAATGTCTCATTTTATACAAAGTAATGTATGAGTCATCATGTTGACTAATAATCAAATATTTTATTACCACATGGAATGCCATATCATCATGTTGTGAATTTAAACGTAATTACTTTAGTTGCGAAAGTCATGGTATTTTTAATTAGGTAAATTTAATTTATTTAAAACATATTATACAATTTCATGAATAATAATATATCTATCCAAAGAAGCCCACTAATCATCATATTAATTGTGGTCACAAAACCATGACATCACATGACATTTCAATGACATTTGCAACTACATAATGATTTTTGTGACCAAATAATTATAATTTTAGTCAAAAGGATAGTAGACATTTTTTTGACTAGTCAAAAAACCCATAATGTGTCATCATGGAGTTTGGTGCTTGTACCATTCACAAACCAATAATTTTCATCATGGTAACAAACATCACAACCAATTGTCATTATGTTTCAATGAATATACAAGTATTGGGTAATCCAATGATTACAATAATGCCACCATTTGTTGATTATAATTAGTAGAAAACAACATAAGGTAAGGATGTTAGTAATATGTCAATTGGAGATTGGTCTTTTAAACTAAATTTTGAAGTGGTTTCATAAAATGTATGTTCCCAAGGGATTAAAGAAAAGGCTAGGTGTTGAACAAAGGTGATGAAAAAATAGTTAAAAATTAAAATAGTCTAGCGGATTGGTAAGGTAGTCATCCCTATTGTCAAATGCAATATAGAGGGGAGACTTGTGGGTGGTGGCAAGAACACATGGTTAACATCACTTTGAAGGTATGCAAAATAGCTAAACCTTTCCATTAATGATATACAAAAATAACCTATTGAATAATTGGAGGCAATAAAGGAGGCCCTTGACATGGGGTTTCAATACATACACCATTTTCTTGCCTTTAAACATGTTAAGAACTAAATGGCAATAGTCTTGAAATGTAGGCAAACACAACTAAAGGAAAAAATAAAAACAATTGAAGGTTTAAGGTTTATGTTTGTTTTGCCTTCTTTGGAAACCTATTATTTTACAAGTTACTTATCATATGCGCCATTGTTGTATGATTCTACATGTATGTGAATGACCAACTAATGGATTTGATAAGGTTTAAAAAATGGAGCTTAGAAGAGTTCCAACATAAGTAGAAATCCAAAATGAATGTGAATGAAATAAATATAAACATAATCAAATATATATAGAGGAAGATGAGGTCAAAGTATAACAAAAAACCCATATTTTTCTTATACAAATAATTCATTCAATGTTTCACCACATTATGATAATTTGTTATTCAAGTCAAATTTTTATGAAGCAATGAATATTGACAATTTGAATTGTGAGGTGTCTTTATAGGATAATGAACCCATTGATTATGACAATGTGGACCTAATATCAATAGTGGTATGGTATCTAATATTGAAATGTGTTTTGAACCCTTGGAAAATAACCAAAATGATTTGAGGAGGGTCCTTGATGAATTAGTGGATGGCCACAAAAAGATGTGTAGTATGATGGAGGAAATGTGGAAACTTATGTAATCTAATGCCAATACACATGCCTTTATATTTGGATCAAATAACAAGAAGAGCACTATTCAAAAAAAAAAAATTCAAGATGTTGGGAGTATGGGAGAAGTATCTTTATCTAGGTATAAAACAACCATGAATTGAATGTTTGTTTAATGTTTAAAAAATCAAATGCATAGGTGTGTTACAAGTGGATATGTAGTTTTGTGGCACTAGTTGTTTTTTTTGTTATCTTACATACCATAATTTTGATTACTAACTTCATGACTTCATGTGGGTTGAACCAAATATAGGATCATGATCCAATGGGTTTTGCAACAGAATTTGTGTAACATGGGCCCCAACAAAACCTATCATGTAAACAAACTCAACAATTTTTGTGAGATGACCCCCAACAAAAATTATCATGCTTTATTAGATTTGAAAAATATTTAAATCCACTTGATACCATAATAAACAAGGAAAAGATAATGGTCCAATTTTCCTTGACATCAAAGGGGACAATTTTCTTTCGATAAACTCCAACATGCAAACTTAATCCAAATCATGGGCCTAGAAAGTCAAGGGTGGCAACAACATCATGGTCAAAAATGATTCTAAAGAAATGAACTTCAATGTTTCAACGAGCACCTACATTGGTGTTCCAAGCAAGCTCGTAAAAAATAAGGTATGTTACTTATTGGTAATAGACATCAATGGGTTACTTTGTGATGCAAAACATGTGAAATTTGCAAAGGGTTGGAACCCATTAGAGTCCACATATTGATGTGAGAACAAGTTAGTAAGCTTGGGGCTAGATATGTTTGATTTCTTACACCTATGTTCCCAGATATTTGATATAATGATATGGTCACAAACAACCCTCCCAAATTTGGTTCCCATCATTCAATATTTATTAAAAGTAGAGGGTTTGAAACCAATATTTGTGTGGGATGAGGTTAGTCCTAGGCTTAGGAATCTAGGTCCACAAAATGCATTATTGATAAATGATTGCCCATTCAAGTGCATAGGTAACATGTCATATTCTTCCAACATACTGCCCTTGCCTTTTTAACTTAAAAATAAAGGACAAATACTTGATCAACATCCTATAACCAACTTGAAAGGACTGTTGAAAGCACCAGACATTATAGGGTATGTGGGATCCCATCCACATGGGCATATGTGATTGACAAAAGGGAACTTACATTGGAAAGAAGTGTCCAAATTTGCATGGTCAACAACCAACTTAGGGGATTGGTAGGTGGTTGGCAACAACTTATAAACCAATTATTTCCTATTCATGCTTTAGGACATGTTTGAAATTATTTCATGATAGTGTTTAAATGTGTCATTTGAATACCATGCATTATAATACATGTGTGTATAATCATGGGTGAATTGGAACATGTAGATTTGTCAAAAATTAAAAAACGCACTAATTGAAGGCAACTTGGGATGTTAAAATTTTTGTGAAAAAGGGTGGGGTCACATGGAGGCCCCAAGGTCTTCACTTGAAATCAAGTTCAAGAAAACCAATTCTTGAAAAAAATTAAAGATGACCAACCAAATGTATGTCTTTAAAATTTAATAGATTGAATTAAATGTGAATTTGGTAGTTGAATTTTCATGAGCATTGAACATGTCAATTTGGTTTTATTAATTAGATGTTGGCATGTTTTTGTAGTATGAGAAAAAAGGGCACATTGTTCTTCTAATTAAAATTGGAAGAAAGGGTTGTGCCATTGGTAATTTCATTAAGTTTGGTGGAGGGGGAACTTTCCATCACAATAAAACCGTGGCATGTGATTACATTTAATTGTAATATCTTTAGACTTGGAAACTATTATTGCCTTGCAATATCCTTTGTTTGATCATGACCTTCCAATTTACATAATGAAGGAAGCAATAACATTCATTATACAACGGCCATGGAAACTAACAAAGAAATATATGTAACCACGGTCAATTTTATTTGTGTATATAACTTATGTAGTTTGTATACTTTCAAACTTTTGTATGAACTTCATTAGTAATACATGTTCTAAGTTTTCATTTTGCGACAATTTTACTTGTGGATATGTGGTCTTAGAAGTTATCATACATATGTTATCATGTCAATTTGAAAAAAAAACCCTAACATCATTATTAGACCACCTAAATGGCAAGACTATATTTAAGAAGGTTGGCCCACCATATGATTTATTAAAAGGCGAGGAGACAAAAGTTGTATCTTGGATCTTTGGCATGTAAGATTATGGATTCTCAATTACATTACAATGTTCAAATTCAAGGTTATTGAATTGACACAATTGTGACCTACACCATTCAAGGATGGGATCCTGGGGAATTCATGGTGGTATTGGTTTAAATATAGACATCCAAAAACTTCAATATGACTAGCAAAGGGACTTGAGATTTCCAAAACATGAGGACTAACCAAAGATGCATGCATTTTTTTCTATCAAAACCTACAAACATTTGACAACTAACACAATTACATTGCAAAATGCATATGGAATTCAAGTGAAACAAGGATTTAGGCTAACAAACAATCATGAACAAAAGCATTGGCAAAAAGGAGTTCACAATAGGTTTATAACACAACCCCAAAGTCAAAAGAATGGTTGACATTTAATTGTGTTATCAATGTAGCAAGAGGCATTCTACCTAGATTTCACATTTTCAAAGGAAAAAAATTTAGAAATGATCACATTAGAGAATGCAAGCCAAGTTCCCACATACACAAAAACAAAAATTGGCCATTCTCTTACATAAAGGTCAACATTTTTTTTAATTTGCCTTTATTTGAAGAAAGGATGATGCATTTTAAAATGTAAGAATTTTCTTTTGTAATGGAATATTTTTGAAAATCTTTTCTCCAAAAATGGACATCAAATAACACAGGAAAAAAATCCTAGGTCTTTACTAATAGAAATTGCTTTCCAAATACACTAGGAATTTTTTCCAACTACTTTACATGTAATGGAGAAGAATTTGAACAAATAGAGTACACCAATGCTTAATTTGCATGAATCAATTTGAATGTTTGATGTTAGAATGTTCATTAATGATATAGTATCCTCCAAATCACCTTAAAATGCAATTTTTGCACAATTTTTAAAAATAAGGATTCCATATCATTGTAAACCTAGAAACAATTTTGCAATTGTAATTGAGATGATTGTTGTGGACTTCAAGTCCATCCTTTGTAGTGTTAAAATGTGTATTTGATGAATCTCTAGAAGCATTTAAAAATTATTCTACCTAGTGAGGACTTTGTTGTTGCATGATCATGTGGATTCATCTAGATCATTGAAATTCTCATTATTGTGTGAGGTCTATGGTTCTTCAAAGTTGCAATAATGCACAAGCACTATAGGAGAGTTGATTCAATTGTTGTAGATGTTGATCAATTACATTCCTAATAGATGAAAACATGTCCATTTCATCTTCCATTTATGTTCTCTAGTTCTCATGTGAATTTGTCTAGTTGTCCCCTTTTTCTGGGATTTTGTGACGAAAAGTGTGGTGGACAGGCACATTGAAAGAATGGTGAATTACAAGAGGTAAGAGTTAGCCAAAAGGGAGTTAAATTACCGAATAAGTTTTCTGAGGTGGATGTTATCAAGTTATAAAGATATCTTTAACTCACTTGTCATTTGCGAGGAGGATCTTAGATGGCTTGCAAACAATCTGGGACCCAAGTCCCTTTCTACTCCATCCAGACATTTTAAATATGGCAAGATGAATAAATTCCATATTTGGATAGTTGAAGTCCTTTGAAGATGTTCTACAACATCTAAGGTGTAAAATAAACATTGGAGTTCCTTCAACACTAATTACAAAGTATGTGTTACTTCCTGTGCATTGTGATAAAAATTGTTGAATCTACACCCCAACTAAACTGGAATAAAAAGTGGGGCGATTTGAAATATACCTCTCCAGTTGAATATGGCAGTTGGAGGTTGGAGTCTTGCAAAGCGTCCTTCACCTAAACATGGCACCAAAGTTGGTGTGTTTGGAAGGCTCTTACTTGAAAGGATGTCCATAGTGGTGCAAGCACTTCACCTATATATGCATGCAGGTGGCCTAGCTTGTTTTGAAAATAGCATGAAGCAAATTTCCCCAGTGGCCATCTTGCAAATAATTGTTTGTCTAATTCTTGGACATCATACCATGTGGATAAAGCCAATCCAGATATTACAGGGGTTGTTTGATAAACCAGTCACCAAAAGGAAAAACATTAAAAAAAAGTGGATCAAGGGGGGTATTTTGTGGTAGAAGATCAGACAGCCTTGTGTTCCTGATTAGGGTCACAATAGAGACAAAAATTACATGTGAATTCATATCTTTGATGTTAATCTAACAAATGAATTGACTCAAAATATTTAGTTGTGCGAACTCCAAAGTTCAGATTTTATTCCTTTTTGATGGGTATTTTTGGGGTCCATCACAAAAATATTTAATCAAGCTTTGGACAGTCCGAAAATAGATATACTGTAATCTCCTTTTGGGCTGGTTATATAGGTTACAAGAATATAACTCAGGGCTAAGGATATGGAATAAAGTTAAGTGCTACTGAGAATATTTTGGGGAACATTTTCAGAACCTATTGGGAACTTGATGGGAACGCTTTGGGAACCAAAAAAATCCAACATACATCACCCCACCGTTCCCCAAAGAAAAAAATTTGTGTTTGTTGGGTGCATGCTGGCTCACCTCATTGGATGCTGTAAATTTGTATGCTTACCTTTGTTCTTTACCATTTTTGGCCTAGGCTAATGGCACAGGCACAAGCTGTGAGACTAAACACCTTTGAAAATATTTTTCCTGCTATCAGTTTCTTTTCTTTACTTTTCAACAGTTCTCATCTGTGGTGATCTTTTCCTGGGATAGACCATTTTAGGGCATGTGGGTGCCTAGTAAAAGTTTACTTTTCATTTTCATCTATGCCTTGTTATAACTTCTTCCATTCATTGCAAAGAATTCTAAAAGAAGCATAGTAGAAATATACCTAAAAAGATGGTTGGATTGAGCACAGCGATCTTACTGCAATTCCCAAAGCAGTTGCAGGGCTCTGAAGGAAGAATTGCATAAGTCATGGTGACCACTGATTGTGCATTAAAAAAACCCTAGAACAAATTTCAAAGGTCCTTACGGCAGGAAATCCCAAGGGGTATTAGCCCGGGTCAAAAAATGAGATGAATGAGAACTACAAAGGGGTAAGCGGTGGTGCTAATTTTTGAATATTTTGGGTGCTTTTTAGAAAATAAAGATCCAATAGTAACCTCCAAACAAAAACCACCCCCTCCTATTCCACAACTGACAACATCCATAAATGTCAATATCCACCAAAATAGATGATCGTCGAACATAACTAAACAGAATTTGCTATATTTTTTGATATAAACACAAAACTTGGGTGAAAAAAAACTCTTACAGGACACTCAAGGATGTAGTGAAATAGTATTTCACTATTGAAGTGAGAGTAGTGTATATTCAAGCATTTCATCCATATAACATATATACTTATTAAATATTTTAATGCAGGGTGGGCTTTATCAGAATAAGGGCCATGCGAGGCAGAGCCTAGCGTGGGCCGGAATCTGGTATAAAAAAAGTTTATCCCATGATATGTGGGAGGTCCCAATAGAAAACAAATGACAGTGCACGATTAAAAAACCACCTTGTAAAGGGACCCTGAACCGACACTAAAAATAGGCGGCCAGGTTTCTATGAGAGACGCTACATAACCCCCCCCCACCCACCCCCCCCCAGAGCACTGTGGGGCGCCCTTTCTAGGCCTGACCGTTCAGCCCTGCGCAGAACTGGGTGGTTCTGTTGCATGGTTTGATATTTTGACTCTGGAAGTTATTGAAATAGAAAAGAAAGCACACATTCCTACGTGCTGAAATCTATGCCAGTGGTTAGTGCAATGTTTTACAACTGGAAGGTTCAGACTTTGAATCTGTCCAAGCGCATCAAAATATAAAATTTATAAATATATATAATAAAACTTAAATTTAAGAACATTGTTAAGTTCTTTTGCAGAATTAAACAAACATGTAGAACCATACTGTGTGGTTTTATGCAGAACTATGCAGGGACGAAAAACATGTGCAAGAAGACACGCCATACAAGCTCTGGACAGAGCTCGATGGGGGTTAGATAGCGTCTCCTAGTTTCTAAATTTTTTTAACTCCTAGTAATTTCTAGGTGGTACGAGAGTAGGTGTACTAGCACCAATCACGGTGTGTTCTACAATTGCTCAGAAGTAGCTCTGTCCAATGAACATTTTTCAAATAAATGCCTCACTTTACTTTACAACAACAGGCGCAGTCCCACATGACATTGAGGCAACTCTTGGATATCCTTGTAATTTGATCATTTTCTTACTCTGTACCCTGAACCTACACTAACAATAGGTGGCCAAGTTTCTGTACCTTTTTAACTCTGAGTAATGTCTAGGTAGTACTAGAGTAGGTTTATTAGCACTGACCACAGTGTGTTCTACAATTGCTTGCTCAGAAGTAGCTCTGTCCAATGAACAGCTACTAACAACGAAACCAGAACTCGGTGTGATTTTAAGAATCGGAACATGACTCAGAATCTGATTTTATTTTCTCAAAGAGTCAGGACTCAAAACTGGGTTCCCAGTTCTATTCAGATGTGAAACTGGAACCACAACCAAGATTTTTGGGGAAAAAAAACTAGAACTGTGGGTTAACCGGGAGTTAACCTTCGCTCCAGTCTGGGTTAGATGGAACTGGACTGGACTGATTTTTGAAACCAAACCTAGAATCTGAATATAAATTTTCCAAGAACCAGACACAGAACTGGGTTCCTGGTTCTATTTATGTGTGGAATTGGAACCACAATAGGTAGCTCTAATTTATTTTTAGAACCAAAATGTTCTTCATAACCGCCCAATGCTGGTCGTAAGGGAATTGGTAGGTGCATTTTACAACAAGGTTTGCAATAATGATTCATCCTTTTGTTAGCATGAAATGAACATTGACATAGAGGGCTAGGGTGTAACCACACCCACATTGGTACCAATTATCAAGATGAAGACCAGATGAAAACTTAAAGTCTTTAGTCCGACCCCACTATTTTAGAGTAGTGATGTGTGAGTCCCAAGCAAAGAAGTGTGGGCTCTTATCTCTTTTCATTTTATTTTTTCTCCTCTTTTTATTTTTATAAAAAAAAATTGATTTATTTCAACTAAAAAGAAAAATGATGGGCCCACTAATATATTTTTGGGTCATTTAATATCAATTTAATTTTAAAATTAGGGTTTCATTTGAGATTATAGATTTCTCTAAGCATCATTTCATTTTTTCTTTATGGGCTTCGCAACACATTTCGTTGAGAGAGGTAAGCTTCTTTTTCATTCCTTTTCTTTTGTTTTTTTTCTTTTGTTATTGTTCTTGTTGTTTGTATGTGTTTGTGTTTTTTTATTATAAACCCAACAACAAAAGGAAGGAGGTGGGGGGCATTTGCTCCCCTTGAATTTTTGGTTCGTAGTAGTAACATGAAAATGTGGTATTACTCCCCCCCCCCCCCCCCCACCAGCCCCCACATCACCCCACCAACAAACATTAAAAAAAAAACACAAATAC
>Ga0116231_10007984_pt1 | contig 18869 bp, 21 predicted proteins | sample S1TSphgellanicum_2_FD_89695 | JGI IMG/M metagenome (GOLD analysis project Ga0116231, IMG submission 89695) | Host-associated microbial communities from peat moss isolated from Minnesota, USA - S1T2_Fd - Sphagnum magellanicum MG | ecosystem: Host-associated > Plants > Peat moss > Unclassified...
CTTTTTTAAATATTAAAAATACCAGGGTTGCTGAAAATAAAGTTGGCCCAAAAAAAGTTTTTTTCCCTTTCCCCCCCCCCCCCCCCCAAGAAGTCTTAAATATTTGGAGGGAACCTTGGAGTCAGGACCCAGGCCTACACCTTAAGAGTCGAGGGAATCTCATCGGATGACCCTCCCACTCTTTAGGAGGAGTAGGCATAAGAACCCTCTCACTCTTTAGGAGTAGGTGTAAGAACCCTCCCACTCTTTTAGAAGGAGTAGGTGTAAGAACCCTCTCACTCTTTAGGAGTAGGTGTAAGAATCGTCCCACTCTTTAGGAGGAGTAGGCGTAAGAACCCTCCCACTTTTTAGGAGTAGGTGTAAGAACCAGACATTGTATGTGGATTTTTGAAAGATGACATTTTGGCTTGTGTTGAAACTTGAGATTTTTAGTTATAATATCTTGAAGGATTTCGGTTTTTTTTTGCAGAATTTTTTGCAAATTAGGTAGATTTTTTGAAGATTAGGTAGATTTTTGCAATGGTGAAATATTTGAGTTTCCATAAGGTCCTGGGCGTAAGCTCCCTCCAAGTAGGCGTAAGGTCGTAGGTGTAAGATCCTCTAGAGGCCGAAATAGTAGGTGTAAGATCTTTCCTCTTCTCTTTTGGAGGAGGGACGACCCTTAGAGAAGGACCTCGAGAGTTGCTTTGCCGTCTTTGCAACTGGCGTGAAGCAGCCGCGAGGGAGCGAGAAAGGAAGGGAAGTCGCTTGTCCTGTTTGTTTGTGTGTTTTGTCGTTTGTTTTTGTCGGAGTGAGAATCTGGTTCTCAAATGGAGATGCCTGGTACGTTGAAACTGAGGAATGGTTTCATGAACCAGGAACGATTTTGAAGGAAAAAACAGTACAAGAAGAGCAGAGGGAATTTGGAGCGGGAAAAGAAAGGTCGGGAGGACGGGGGAGATATTGTTCGTGACCCTCCCCTCGCCCCCACGGATCCACGGGAGTTCGAAACAATCGGAGGGAGGTGATGTCCTTCTACTTTGCTTGAAAAAAAGTAGAAAATGTCTGCGAAGAAGTCCGAGGGATTTGTGACACGGACTACTCTTGTGGCGTCGAAAAGCTTACAAGCTGTGCAGCACACGGCTTTGGAAGCCGCGCAAGCTTTAGGCAGAGGATTCGACGTCACCTCAGATTTTCGGCTAGGGTTTGTCAAGGGCTCTGCAGGATCGGTTTTGGTGAAAATCGACCAAGAGAATTTGCGGAATCTTGTGCCCGCTGCTGGCATTGTTATTCCTAATGTCTCCTGTGATATCAAGTGTGTTCCTGGCGAGCGCACTCACTACAAGTCCGACATCTTGCCTTTTGTTGAGGTACGATGACGATTCTCCTTGTCAAAGTTTCTGTTTTGAAATGCAGAAAGGAACAGCATCATGTTTCTGTAAGCTTGAGGAAGCTATACTGTTCTTACATCTAGCTCCAATTAGGATATATCTGCATCTTCAAACCGCCTCAATTTCCTTCTTCTTACTGTAGCATGCATCAGAGATAGTAAGCATCTATCAGAGAATTTGCTGATGAACTCTGCATTTCCTTTTTCTTACCGAAGCATCTATCAGAGATTTTGTTGACGAACTGTTTGTGATTATGGACATACTGAAGCTCTCAAGAAGAAGAAGAAGAAGAAGAAGTAGTAGTAGTAGTAGAATTCTATGAAGAAAAGTCTGTTCAAAACCTGAGTATGCAGAGCAGAGACCAGACTCAATTGTGCCTTCTTGACTAGCTTTGTTGTATTTGGAACCAGAGCAGGGGCGCTTTTTCCCCTCTGCTTCTTTGAGGTTGCAATCACCAATAACTAACTCCAGGCCATGATTTTGATGTCATTAATTCTTGAGAGTAGGCAAAAATGTTCCTTTGAGGAACACAACTTGGAGTTGGAAGTTCTCCAACTTGATTTGCGATATCTTATACTTGGGATCCTTTGCAAGGGACACAGATGTCAGAGCGGTTCAATCAAGGTGCTGCAATTGAAGGAAAGATGCCGCTTGGGCTTTTCAACTCAATGTATGGTTTCAATGGTCCATGGCAAACAGATCAACAGTCCACCAAAGCACTGGCACTTGATGGATGGTTCATCAAACTCTTCAGTTTACAGCTTACGCAATATCCATTGATTTTACATGACCAAGTGCGGGATGCAGTTCCCTCTTTGTGGGATCCAAAAGCATTAGCCAGGTATTTGAACAACAGTGTTCATTTCCACTTGGGGACATAAAAGCTGGTTCTTTTCACTATCACTAAACTTTGTTCTACATACATTCTGGGTCTGAGATGTGGCTGGTGTTGTGCTTTTTTCAGCTTCATTGAAAAGTATGGGACCCACATCATTGTAGGTGTGGTAATTGGGGGCAAGGATGTAGTATATGTTCGTCAACATCAGTCATCTCCTGCGACAGTTACAGAGGTTCAGAAACTGATGCAGACTGTAGCTGACAATAGATTTCTGGGTCAAGCCTACAGAGAGAGAACTGTGAGAGAGAAGGTAAACCCCTATCCTCATTATCATCATTCACTTTCTCTGTTGGATAAGAAGGATTGGGGTTCATTTAAAACCTCAGGAATCATGCAAGATGGTACTTGGGACATGCTGCTTTACCTGTGTCATAGAAACCATATCATGATAGAGGAAACAAACAAACAATGCTTGCAGTGACAGCTGCATGATTTTTCTCATATGTTAGGAAAAACTCACAGTGAAAGGATGTCTTCCAGAATGGTCAAAGTATTAAGCTCACAACAGTGTGTACTTTATTCATGATCTCTGTTTTGGGATCAGAAGTGCATGCATATCAGCAGGTTGTGGTGATTATACACATTAGTTGAGCTTAATGCATAAAAGTGACAAGCCATGCTCTTAAACATGGCAGCACATGGGGGACATATGTTGAATGGAATCAGATGTGGGGTCAAAGCAGTACTCTTGGCAACTGACAATGCTAGTTTCTTGGTCTGCTAGCTTCAATTGTCTCAGGAAATGCTGACTCTCTGAAGTATAAACCCCAGATTTACTTGTATGATATGTGAGGTCTCAAATTCAACCATGCAGGGAAAAGAGGAGCATGTATGAGTAGGTGAAACAGATGTCCCTGATATTCAGTGGAATTTATACTATTGTTTGGTGCAAGCTTTGGATTTTCAAGAACACTCATGCCTGCAAAGTAGGTCATCCTGAGTGTTACTCTGTAAAGGCCAGTGATGAGGAAAAATACAATATTGCCAAAGTTGTGAGTCTAATCCCTAGTCCTCTACTCTTGGCCCTAAGCCTAAAACCTATCTCACAATGTTTACTGTGTGATGATAAGGATCCAGGCATGTTGCACAGGTCCTGTAAGTTATGAGTGATGGCTGTGGGAAAGAGACCAAACAGGATGTGGATAAAAAACATTGGCAGTTACTGAGGTTGAAAATGAATGCAGGATGTGGACATAATATGCAGGCGGAGGGGGGGAGACGACATGGTGGACTCCCACTCCATTTGGCTGGCTTCTGTCCCAGCAGCCCCGGATGTCATTGCAATAAGATTTGTGTCCATTGCTTCTTTGTTAAGAGGCGTTTCTGGGAAGAATTTCCTGAGTCATGCTATCAATTTGTATCTGCAATGTACGAGCCTCATTTAACTCATTGTTCCCTGATTTTCCTGTCATATTTTCAATATCTGCACCTTGAATGAATGAGTGTACTGCACCTAAGCAATTGTTCAGATCTGAACTGTGAGGCTGAACTCTTAAACAGATTGTGAGCTCCAAAGTATAGCTATGACCCTGTTCAATGAAGGCTGTCATAGTTATTTTCTTACCTGAGATCCTTGCCTAGTAGTCATTGAACTTGGATGTGTTTCAATCAGTTTGTGGAGGTTTTCTGCCTGTGTTTGACTGAGAGTTTTGTGCTTACTGTCAAAGAGAGTAGTCCATGGCTGTTTAGAAAGGACTAATTTCCAACTACCAGCACAAACTAAAATTGTCAGTTGGGTGTTTGCAGTCAAGCCTCCTATTGAGGAGCTGCAATATTTTCTGGAGTTTCAGACTCCAATTCAATGGTCACCTACACGGTCTGATCTTGGTCTTGGGCCTCAAAGAAAGGAACCGGTCTTCCCTGTTATTCAGTTTAGTTTGATGGGCCCTAAGCTCTACATCAATACCACTCAGGTCAGTGAACAATACAGGTGGGTAGTGCATACAAGCAACAGTTTCAGCACTGTGCTTGCTCATGAACCCCAAACTTAACCAGAACATTTTCTACCTTCTTTTCCTGGTCAGGTGGCTCTCTAAGATCTCAGCTTGATGTTACATAATAGTTTTCTCAGTTCATTCTTTTCTTCTTGTTTTGTTTCTCCTTTTCTTGCTACTCTCTGTTCTTGAAAGTCTTGAAATCAATGCATGGTTAGGTCTTACTCATGTGAATCAACTCAGGATTTTTGCTCCATTATTGGGGACTAATGACAACAAAGATAGCATTGATCACTGCAGATTAGAGACTGGTTGATTGGTAGGCTGTGGAGATTTTGCTGTCTACTGTGCAATAATGCACTCCCTTTCATTTGTTCTACTAATTCATTCACTGGTTCACATCTTACTTTGTAACAAAGTATTCTCTTTCATTTATGGTGTATCAGTTGCTTACTATTCTTGTTTAGCTATGTGCAGGTTTCAGTTGGCAGAAGACCTGTTACAGGCCTCCGGTTGTGTTTGGAAGGAAAGAAGTGCAATAGACTAGCAATTCATCTGCAGCACCTGTCAACACTTCCGCAAATATTTCAGCCACACTGGGATTCCCATGTCTCAATTGGTGCTCCCATGTGGAAGTCTCCTGAAGAGCAAGACATTCGGTGGTTTGAACCAGTGCAGTGGAAGGCTTTTGGTCATGTTAGCACTGCCCCCATTGAGCACAGTGAATCATGGGTTGGGGATTCAAATGATGCATTCATTGTGACAGGAGCACAGCTACAGGTAGGTGCGATGAGCTTCAGTCCTTGGCACTCATCACCTTCAACTTATCATCTGAACTAGAGGTTGTGGCAATTTGTTTCATTGATGTGGCCCTCCTATTACAGGAAATCCCCATAGCCTCCAAAAGACTTTTTGATTTATGCAGGTTTGGGACTTTGGTATGAAGAATGTGCTGTACATGAAGCTTTTGTACTCTCGAGTTCCAAAATGCTCTATTCGCAGATCAGTGTGGGACGATATGCCAGCAACCTCTCAAAAGTCTGGCTTACTGTCACAGCTTGGACTCACTGGCAGTACAGGGAATCCACAACAAGTGGTACTGGTATGGTGCATTTCCATTTTTTATTTGGTTGGGTAAATGATGGTTTTTTCTTGCCTTTGTTTCTGAACAAGAAACAAGGGACAGAACAGGGTGAAAGTAAACTGAAGAAAAGTGAAAACATAAACTAATGCCGAAAGAAAGTTTCTCTCCACTCACATTTGGACTTGGTCTCTCTTCGGTGGAGGAAATCTATCTGTTAAGGAAGGTAGTTCCTTTTGTTTGTCATATTGAGATCTTGCAAACAACAGTGCCCCCCTGCCATGCTCTTCATACCATTGGAAAGCTCTTGATGAGTAGGGATGCACTGAGGTGGTTTCATAATGTTTAGACCTATGGTGCAAGAGTTATTGAATATTGAATAATTTTGTCAAAGAAAATTCAAAAAAATCAACACCAAAAGTCTTAGGGAAATTGGGGCAAACTATTGGTACTACTGGAAAACCCTTGATCAGTGGGATTTCTTGGAGGTGATTTCATGAATTTTAGACCTAAGGTAGGGGAAGATATTGAATTATGAGTAATTTTTGTTATTGCAAATTAAATTTTTATTTGAAATAGTTTTATTGCAGTTGGGCTCATTTTTTTTTATTTGTGGGAAATTTCACCAAAATGTGAAAATGTTTTTGGGGCTGCAACCCCTACGAAAGGCATTTTTGGGAAATTTTTGAAAAGATTTGCCAAAAAAGCAGGGTTTTTGGACTGGATTGCCAGATTTAGAACATCTGCTCTTGCAGGTCACCAAACAGCAGCAGGATTACACTATTTTTTCCCCTATCCTACCTGTCCTGTAGCCAAATCTTGCTAGATTCCCCTGTGGATGAATGCCAGTGTGGCTACACCTCAAAAGTGAAAAAAACCCTTGTTGGGCTCTAACTTCAGTGTTCTGTTTGCACTTGGACCAGTTACATATTCATGTTCATACTTGGGCCAGTGGAACAAGCTACACTAGTCTATTAATTAAGGAAGGTAGTTTGTTTGTTTTGTTTGTCACATTGGGATTTCCCAAATGACAACAGCCCCCCCATTGCACACTTGGTATTGTTAGAAAGCCCTCAATGAGTTAGGGGTGCACCAAGGTGCTGTTGTGATGTTTAGACTTTTGGTGCAAGAATTATTGAACAATTCTTTTGTTGAAGGTTGGTCAACTAAAAACTCATCAAAATTTCTTCCTACAAGGTTGGTCAAAGGAGGATTCACCACTTTATCAAACTATGATTCTATGTGCATGATTTCTAGAGGGAAAACTGTGGGATCTTGTGAACCAACACAGGGTTCTGGGTTTCAATGAAATTGAGACTTTTAGTTTGGCACTTAATTGTGAATCCAGAGCTTAACTATTGTGATGTTTGATGTTGGGATGGCCAGCCAGCTCTTAATCTGAACCCAGCAGCTCAACCTGGGGGGTCAGATGCAGTGACTCCAAATCCAAAGTTACTGAAGTTTGTGGACCTGACAGAGATGAAGAGGGGCCCACAAGACACACCTGGACATTGGCTTGTTTCAGGTGCAAAATTGGATGTGGATGGAGGCAAAATCTCTCTGCGTGTCAAATACTCACTTCTACATTACTAGTTTGTTTCAGCCTGATCTGGAGGATAAGAAGCATTTAAAATCGCCACTGTTGTTAACACACTGCATGAGAAGTGGTTGCAAATTCCTTTTTACTATTGGATTAGCTTCAGGAGCTTTTGACACCCCAGGTTTGCCATGACTGCAAGTTTTTTCCACACTTGGAGTGCATCATTCTCAAGGTGTGCATGAATTGGAGCTGCCACAGAAGTAATAAGGTACACATGAAAGTTCCTCAAAGGACCAGGATCAGGAATGAACATGTGGAAAACAGGGTATGTTGCCTTCGCTAACATTGTCATTGGAGGTTCACCTTCCTTTGATTCCTGTAGCCTCACCAAGAACCTGCTTTTCCATGGGTCAACATTGCAGGTTTTTAAGGCTCTAGTATGCCCAGAGCTTTGTATCATGGTACTGATATTGAGTGTTTTAACGGATTTGGTTATGCAGGTTATGGACCCAGTTTTTGAATGGTGTCTTGTTTGCACCCAAATGTGTACAAATTGTTATTGCCAAGAATTGTTTTCTTAAGGTTTAAATGATACTGATTGAAAGTTATACTGTTTCAAAATTGATGGTTATGATGTTCTTGAGTTTTTGTCTTGATCCATGAGTTAGGTTGTTCATCAGAGACTCAAATATTTTGCTGGTGGGTTGTGGAGATCAAATTGTATTGAATGGCAACAAGTTATGCATTGCAGACTGTAAGTGATATTACCTCTTCATTTCTTGGTCAAATTTTTGTGATTGGAAATTCTGTGAGATTCAGAAGAGTAATACAGCCTAAGCCTAAACCTGAGTGCCAACATACCAGAGAGAGAAAGAACTTGACAAGGAATCATACAATGTCCTTAGGGCACCTTTGCTTTTTTCATATGAGTGACATCACATAAGAAAGGTCTGAAAGGAGATTGCCACAAGATAATAATAGATTGATCTAGATGCATGTCAGAAATTGGGTCTGATGCCACCTGTCTACATGTTGTAGTCCCAGACTAAAGATTGTTGTGTATGTGCTAGAGTTGTACAACCAAATAAAAGTAGTCACTTTAACTGAAAAGTACAATGTACAGTGTGCCTAGGACCTAGTCCAATACTTGTCAAGCTTTGAAAATTGCAAAGAAGTAAGGAATGCTATGTATATAAGTTGTAAAAAGTAATACCTAATTTTACTTAGACAACTACAACCTGCGAAAAAAAAAAAGAATTGCAGGAATGTTTCAGTCTAGGTTATAGAAAGAGGCTGGCTCTGTGCTGTGGTTCCAGTTCCAGTAGGAGCCTTGTTCCAGTTCCAATTCTGGTTTTTCCAAAATCAGGCATCTGTGGTCCGGGTATTCCAGTTCCAGTAACAGGCTTGTTCTTGTTCTTGTTCCAGTTCCAGTTCCAGTTTCAGTTTTTGCCACAAGTATTCAAAATGGTTTTTTTTTTCCAAGAGGCAAGACACATGTAGAGCAGAGTTAGCCAGTTCCACTGTTGTATGCCAATTTTGGGTCCAATTCTTGGTTACCCAGACCACAAATTTGGTTGGTTTTTGTGTAGGGTAAGAATAGAGAATGGGCATGTCCTTGGAACAAGGACATGAATTCTTAGAATAGCCCAATTGATTCAAGTTCCTTACTGGTGTAAAGAACCTGTGGAAATTTTGCTTTTAGAAAATGAACAGTTGTCATTCATTTGAGAGGAGAGGAAGCACCTTATGTATGTATGTATGTAAGGTTCCTTGCTTTCATTTTGAGGAACCTGAAGGAGGAACCTCATTCTGTAAAGTAAGGTGCCATCCTTCTTGTCTGTTGAGGTAGAAATCTAACTAAGGATGATGTGCAGGCCACCACAGATGCAAGAATTTTTTTACCAGTTTGGTTATTTACATTTTTAAATGGGGGGGGGGAGGGTTCTGTTCATATTCTTCTTGGAACTTTTGCAAAGCACTTCAATGTAGGTGTTGTTTGTTTTGAAGTTTGAAGTTTGAACCAACAAGCCAGATGCTGCACCAGATGTCGAAGTACTCTGGACTGGCCTGGTTCTACATAAAGATGTAGTGGTGCTTGTTAGTTAGGGTGAGCAACATTCATTATGGTGACAATATATCCTGTGTACGAGGGAGGACGACCTGTTCCAAACCAGAACCAGTCTTTACCAGGCCTGTTCCAAAGCATAACCAGTCTCTACCAGGTGTGTGTTCCAGCACATAATCAATCAGTTGTCTCATGCCTATGATGTGGAGTACTTCAAGCTGCTTGATGAGTGAGAGGAAATCCACAAGAAACTATGTAGGCACGACATTGACAATGAATGGGCAGAACTTTCCTAAGGCATATATAAACCCTAAAAGGCAAAGTGCACTTTCCTAAGGCATACTAACCCTAAAAGACAAAACCCAAAATGAGTGGAGGCATTTGAAAAACCAGTCCTCTCTGACCCACCCTGGTGTACTCCCTCCCTCCCTCCCTCCCATTCATCCATCCATCCATCCAGGGTCAGACACCAGTCTGAAATAATGTAGTACCGATGGATGGATGGATGGATGGATGGATGATACACCAGGTTTGGGTACATAACCATGGTTCTGTAAAAAAATAATAATAATTAAATTAGTTGTGGTAGGCTATATAATCACGGTTCTCAATTTTTTAATTTCAAAAAAAATCAAATAATCACCTTCATAATAGACAGTTAATTTACCAGTTCTGTCATGAAACCCACTGGTATTTAGAGGTAAAACTGGTGGTTCTCTGATATATATTAATTAATTAGTTAATGAATTAATATTTTTATTTTATTTTATTTTATTTTATTCAAAAGAACCAAAACCAGCTTATCTACAGTCTTGAAATATTTCGTAACCGAAACTGGCAGGTATTACAAAATCAAATACCCGCCCAACTCTGCAATTTGCCAAGGTATGAAGAAAGAGGGATCAATCTTGAGACCATTGCAAGATTTTGAGGTTCCCAAAGGCTGGTAAGCCAAGTGCAAGGTACCCAGCATTCTTGAAATATATATATATATATAGCAGCCAGATTAAGACTCTGGAATTATATATATCACAAAGCAAAATTTGATGAATTTTACTGGAAGTAAAGCTTAGAGTGTAGGACTTTAGATAATAAAAATTTGATTAGATCAAAAAATCTAATTTAAATATAATAATAGATTATATAATTTGAATAGAAAAATAAATTATCTAATTTAAATAGAACAATAAATCATCTAATTTTAATATAATAATAAATTATGTAATTTTAATAGAATAACAAACTATTCTCATACCCATTGTGGACCCCATTCTACCCAAGTTTGATGGGGGCAGAGTGAACCAACAATCAACACCAACGAACCAAGAGGCAGGAAGGAAGGGATGGATGGATGGTGGGTGCATAGCAAACCCTATTCCAGTTCTCTAGCTAACCATGATGGTTAGATCCATTGCTATGTTTCTACTTACCTATTAACAATCCACCAGCCTTTAAACCTAACCATCTACATGTTTCTATTTGTCTAGTAGCCACCTAGTGTCCTAGCTACATACCTACATACCGGACCTACTTTTCATAGGATCATAGGTTACTGAGGTTAGACCCACATCATCACCTGAGTTGGGATCCATCCACAACCGAGTCATAAGTTATAACCGGTGTTGGTTGGATATATATATATATCCGGTTATGCATTGGATAGTCACCAAATATGGATGAATCCATATCCATAATTTTTCAAGTTTCAAATATCCAGCAATATACACCACTACTAGATGTATGTTATGTACACATTCAATGTGTAACTGTATCTAGTTCAAAAACCTTTGATACATAATTGTATTTGGCCAATTAGAGTTTTTAAAATGCCGGATATGAATTTAAGGTTTAGTTCATTTAGGGTTTGTGAGTTATGGCTAGAACCAAGAACCCATTGCATTCTCCTTTCAGCCATGTTTTGCTTTGATTCTTTGCTTTTGCACTTGATGATGATGCTCAAAGCTTGATGTGAACCTAGATTTTAAGCTTGCAAGTTTCATTGAAATTTTTTGTGCACTTTGGAAGTTTGCACTTCTAGTTTTTGTTTAGATTTTTTGTTCAAAAGTCTTTTTGTAGTATTGGTTATAGCTCATTGAGAAAGCTTGTTGTGAGAGCTTGCTACGTGAGAGGTTGGTGGTTGGTTGGTTGGTTGCTTTCGAGTTGTGAGAGCTTGAGCTTAGTTGTTTGTGCATTGATGTTGGACGAGCTTGATTGTTTATTGTTTCTATGCATCATTGCTAGACAAGCTCAGTTATTTATGTGCATTGTTGCTGGACAAATTGGGACCTATGTCAACAGAAACCAACAAAGGTAGGTTATCAACAAAGGTAAGCTTCCAGCTTCATCTCCTTTTTTTTTGTCCTTGGGTTTAAGGTTTCTAGGGCATTGTTTTTGTTTTAGTTAATGCACTACCTATGTTTTGTGTTCTTTGTTTTGTTTATGTGCAAAGTTGTTGGATGAATTGGAACCTTTGTTTTGTGCATACTTGTTGGACAAACATGACAACTTGTTGACGAATTATAAAATTGTTCATCTATGTTTTGGTCAATAGTTTCTTTTATTGCTTGGTGCTCATTGGTTCCTTGACATTTGTTGGTTGCAAGTGGTGTTCACTGGATGTGCTTTTGTTGTTCAATAAACTTCTACAATAGTGTAGTTGCCAATAGAGGTAAGCTCCCAACTTTATCTCCATTCTTTTGTCTGTAGGTTTAGAGTTTCTAGGGCATTGTTCTTGTCTTAGTTTAATGCATTGTCTATGTTTTTTGTTTTTTGTTTTGTTTCTTTACATAATTGCTAGATGAAGTAGGACCTATGTTTTGTTTCTGTGCATAGTTGCTGGACGAACTTAGACCCAAGTTTTGTTTTTGTGCATAGTTGTTAGACAAACTAAAACCTTTGTTTTGTGCATACTTGTTGAATGAACATGACAACTTGCTGATGAATTACAAAAAATTTCGTTTGTGTTTTAATTAGTAGTTTTTTTCAAAATGTTGGTGTTCACTGGTTCCTTGGCATTCGTTGGTTGCAAGCGGCATTCATTGGATGCGTGCTTTGTTGTTCAATAATCTTTTGCAATAGTGTAGCCACCAACAAAGGTAAGCTTCCAACTTAATCTCCATTCTTTTGTCTTTAAGTTTAAGGTTTCTAGGGCATTGTTATTGTTTTAGTTAATGCATTGTCTCTATTTTGTGTTTAGGTTGCAATGGTTGAAGAGGAATGTTATTATGTCGAAAGTGTGGGTGGTGGAGTTGATGAAAATATTCCATCAACTTCCTTTCCTCATATGTTGTCAACTGCCCATGTTCATATGCCAACTTTTACCCTGTTCATCTACCATTTTCATCCATCTCAGATGTTGAAAATGTGCATCTACAAGTTCCCAACATCTCAAATGTTGATGCTTCACAACTTGTTGCTATAGAAACACAAGTTGTGTCTTGGAGACCTCACAACTGCTTATCTACATGTTGGGGATTTTTTTTCTATCAATGATGGTTTGCTAGTGGATTTGGTGAAACCACAAGTGTTGCAGTGCATAATTTGCAAATTTGAGCAAACATTTAGTGATGTTTTGGCTCAAAGATCTATGTTCCGCAAAGGTTTAATTAAGTATAACAATTTAAATGATATTACTCCTATGACTACTTCATGTGCAAATTGTACATCCAAGGTTATTTATGCAAAGGAAATAACAACTCAGTGAGAAGGTGGCAGAACTTGTAACTCATCTTTGGCAATTAGGGAAAAAAAGAACAACTTCATCTACCTATGCAATTACTTCATTTTTTGGTGCCACAAACCCTTACAAAAAAATTGACAAATCGTAGCAACAATTTTTAGAGGATTTGGTTTTATATTTTTGCAAGGGTTACAGACCCTTGTCAACTTGCAATAATGTTTGGCTTTGGAGGTAAGTTTTACACCAAAGCCCTTGTGTATTATTTCCTTCTAAATCTTCTTTTGTGGAAGAAGTGTTTATCAATATGCAACAAATGATGAATTTTTTTTTGTTGGACTAAGAAATGTTAGTGTGAAAGAAGTTCAAAGTGGTTTAAAAAAAACCATTACATGGATTAAAAAGTCCGGGAAAGGAAAGCAAGAATGGGAGCGACCTTGTTATGAAAGTGACCTCTATAAAAACTAGATTTGCCAACAAGGTCATCATGTTTCTTCACCCTTGAGTTTGAGAATGCCATAATTATTTGTTATGGTAGGTAGAAGTTTGTTGCTTTACAACAAAAAATACTTAAAGCCCAAGTGTGGGCTATTGCTAAGGCAATCACCTCTACTTTGAATCATGTTATATCTACTTGTGTGATGAATCACAATAGGGGCCATTGGTTCTTGTCAGATGCGTTGACAATAGCCATTAACCTTACTATGGAAATGAAAGCTCAGTTGTTGGAGCTTTTTGATGGGCTCGAAGTATCTAATTTGTTTGACGCAAAGATTTGCCTTCTGCACAAGAATATGTAGCTAGAGGTAATAAAGGTAATCAAACCTTTTTTGAAGTTTCTAAGGTCTTTTGATGCGAAGTGAATTCACAAACATGATGGTTATCATGTTGGATCCCTGTTTCACAGCATTACGCATAGTTGAAAACTTGGTGGGACACATGAATGCATTCTTATTAACATCTGAATATGATGTTAAGGTGGTTGTTCATCTTTTGATGGTATGTTTTGATCTACTAAACCCTGATGTTGGTAAATATGTTATTGTAGCAATTGATGTTATAAGACTAGAACTTGGAAAAAACATGTTTGGGGTTGGGTCCTCAATTGAGTCAATTGAGGAATCTTCTTGAGCACTAATCACTTGGGAATTATCTTTATTCAAGAGGCTTTCTATTCTTTCATCTGCATGTGCAAATCCATTAGCTTGGTGGTGGATGTATGAAGGCCAATTTCCAAATGTGGGTTTTTTTGCAAACAAATTCTTGGAATCTCGGGTTCACAGCTAAAAATTAAACGGGTTTTCAGTCTTGCAAGGGTGTTGACAACTTTAAGGCATTGCCATTGGAAGTGGAGAATATGGATCAAATTATTATTGTGGTGAAGAATTAGCCTGACAACCCATGTGCCAATTGCAAGCCAAATTCAGATTCCAAGCAATATTTGAGAGTGAAAAAATCTTTGGCATAAGAGAATTATAATTTAATTGAAGAACATAAATTTTTTAAAGAATTGGAAGTTGATTATGATTAATTTTGTGGGGTTGGGTTAGGTTTATGTTTTGTGTGGGGTGTGGGTGGGCTAAGGAGCTTGTGCTACACTTGGGCATAGTTCTTTAGAACTAGGGTTCGATTCCCCAACAAGTTACTTTGATTTTGTTTGAATTTATTTGTGTTGCTTTTGTTCTAGAAAGCTAGGCTACTATTATAAGTTATTTTTATTAAATAATAGAATTGAAATTTTGATATGCATATCTTTAATGCATACCTGCCATGTTTTGAAATTTGAAAACTGGCATATACATAATTGATAAATGAATTTTTAAGAAAATAAATGTGTAACCGATTACTATAGGAAATTGAATTTTTTTTGGAATACATATCTTTCTTTGTAAAAATAAAAATAAAAATCTTTATAGTTATCCACATGATAGGTATAAAACTTGATAACTGGACAACACTGATTATAACAGGCTTCCAATGCACATGGTGCCATGGTTGATTATATATCTATATATCAAGATAGGTGTTTGTTTGTTGGCCTTGCCGACCAAGGCAAGGATATTGTGTTTAGATTCATTATAAAGTATAGTAGCTTAAAGGTTTTTGGCCCCTAGGTAGTAAGTAGGTCTATCTTCATATGAGGATTTTTGAAAGATGATATTTTGGCTTGTAAGTTGTGTTGAGACTCGAAATTAGTTATAGAGTTATGATACCTTGATGGATTCATGGTTTCTTTTAGAGGATTTTTTTGAAGATTGTATTTTTACATGGTGAAATATTTGAATTTCCATAATTCGTCTTTTGCCATAAAATATTAAAAATCTAAATGGCAAGGCCATAGTGTGCCACACCCCTTGTTTGGATGTGACTAGGTAGTAACCCTCCCAAACCATGGTGCCCCCATTAGGCTTTTTGTATTTCAAGAAAGCCACCCTCGATGAGGCAATGTTCATGTCGCTTTGCAATTTCTGAACAAATGAAGCAAAAGTTCTTGAATTTAGAGTGATTTCCAATCTATAAAAATCAAAATTTAAAAGACAAATATTTTATTTTATTTTGTTTTTTTTTGTTTCATAAGAACTCTGAAGTTTAGCCCAATTGGATTAGAATAGTATTGAGATGGGTGACCTTACAAATGGTTTAATATACTTTTAGCCCATCTCCCATGACACCTCAGCACAAACTTTACACGTGTTAAGTGTGCACTCACATGGGTTCAAATCTGCTCACAAGAAACAAGACTTTGAAAAACAAATGACAATTTTTTTCATCCATCCATGCATGTCGTTTCCACCCTATGAAACCACCCACAAACCATCATAGGGGGTAAATTCTTTATTGTCCTCCCTCACTTTATGGTTCATCCATCACAATACATTACAATAAAAAATAGCCATAAAAAAAATTTAAATGCTTGCATGTTAAAAATGAAAAAAATAAAATAAAAATCCCTTGCTTAATTAAGGGTTGTTCATGCCATGTAGGGCTTCATGAAATGACACCATGACAAACACAAAAACCCAAAATGCCATATTCAAATCAAAATGCGTAGGCGATAAGGTGGCCCTAAATCCCATATATATATATATATAGCCAATTTATTAGGGTTTAGGGTTTAGGGTCCTATTGAGGCACTTTTAACAAGTGTTTTCTTAGGCATGATAGACAACCATTTTGCTTATTGGTTTCACTTTTGGTGATGTCAATGTTTGTTTTTTAATGCAAGTCATCAATTCATAACAAGCACTTTAAAAAATATATTAAATTTCAGTGACAATGTTTCATCCAAACTGGTTTAGGTAGGATAGATATTTTGGTGATCCTCACTACGACAATTTCAGAGTCATTCTGGATTATAATTTGTCATAGATAAAATGCGATTTCAGAATCGTTTTTTAAAATTAAATTTTATTTAATTTATTATTATTTTTGAGTGTGTTTGTATCTTGTTGTCTATCTTGTTTGTTCTTGCCTTCCTTTCTATGTGGGCAATAGTCACTATTAATGTGTAGCAATGTGGAGCCCAAGTGAATTAGTGATAAAAAAATAATAATGGCTTGAAAGAGATCGATTACAACCAAACAAAATGATGACTCGTCATAAATAAATAAATACATAAATAAATATCTTGAAATTAGAATTAAATTCTATAATTCACTTCAATGCAAATAAGGTGTTAAGAATTTAATTATATTAATTTGATTAATATATCTAAAATATTCCCTTTAAAAAAAAAATTCTTTTAATGTTGTATTAGATTTCTTGTCAAAATTTCCCACCACCAAGCATGGAATTTACGGCCTGGAATTTAGCCGTTTATTTTTCGAGTGTAAATTCCGTGCTCCTAGGGCTTTTAAACCCTACACTTATCAAAGTCCATTATTTGGCTTCCCTTATTTTTCCTCGGGGTGAAAAGTAGTACTTAGTCTTGGGATGATAACCACCAAAAATTCCCAAACCAAAAGTGGACGGACTACTCACATTGCCACTTACATCATGCACTTAAGTTACTTTCCTTTTGTCATGACCACTAAAAAATAATAAAATTAAAATTAAAACTAACCACTAAAAAATAATAAAATTAAAACTAAAACTAACCACTAAAAAATAATAAAATTAAAATTAAAATCAATAAAATTAAAGAAAAGTTGCAAATCACTTTATAACTTATATGAACTACATAGTCAAAAGAAATGGGACCATTGTTGAAACTTGAAAACAAATTGTTTGACAATAGCAACGTGGGGTTTGTCATCACACTTGTGGCCTTGCCATTAATTTACATTAAAAAAAAGCATTTTAAGGCCAAAGAAGAATTATGGAAACTCAAATATTTCACCATTGCAAAAATCTACCTAATCTTCAAAACAATCCTCTAACCAAAAGAAACCAAAATCCTTCAAGATATTATAATTCTATAACTAATCTCAAGTTTCAAAACAAGCCAAAATTATCATCTTTCAAAAATTCTCATATAAAAATTGACCTAATATTATTACCTAGGGGCCAAAATCCCTTAAGCTATTATACTCTAGAATGAATCTAAACACAATATATCCTTGCCTTGGTAGGCAAGGCCATAGAAGGTGAGAGACATGGCAACATTATTATAACTTATTTTCAAACTTAACTTTCAAGAATTTTTTGTGAAAACCTGACCACTAGAGTTTTTTTTAATAATTAAAAAATATTTTTATAATATATTTTAAATTATAAATTAAAAAAAACCTCAAACTGAAGGTTCTTAACAAAATCAAATAACTGGCCAACACTGGTTAAAAACCTGTTAACATAATCGGAATGGAATTAAAAATTGTTGAGAATCACAAACCTTATCTCTTAAAAGGATGTAATCACTTTTAATTGGTTGTATTAAAAATTAATTAATTAATTAATTATAAAATCTTGTATAAACTAGTCTGAATATTTTTTTTTCCCCAAAAAAATCCACAGATCTCCTAGTTTCTCCCAAAGAGAAAATATTAATATTTTGTCATCTCAATGTGGAGGCTCAACTAACTAGGAGAATTTTTAAAAAAACAAGGGGGGTGTGTCATCACATTGTGGCCTTGCCATTTACATTAAAAAATATAATCTTAAAAAAAAAAGCCTCTAAAAAGAAACCAAAATCCTTAAAGATATTATAACTCTATTATAATTAATCTCAAGTTTCAACACAAGCCAAAATATCATCTTTCAAAAATCCTCATATAAGAATAAATAGACCTATTATTATTATTTATTACCTAGTAGGGGCCAAAATCCCTTAAGCTACTATAATACTCTATACTAAATCTAAACACAAATATCCTTGCCTTGTTGGTAAGGCAAGACCAACAAAGTGATGTGTCACACATGAGTGTGTGTACTAGTGACATGGTGCTTATGAATTTTTCAGCATAAACCCTAAACCCTACTTTTGATCTAAGAGTTTGGATTTTGTTTTTTCCTTCTTCTTTTTTGGGGGGAAAGAAAGTATCAAATGAATTAAAATTAAGCAAAAACAACAATTTAAAAGGCAAAAGGGAGGAACGCAAAGAGAGGGCACATCTATGGCACCTAATAAGCTAAGCTACGTACCTAGTGGTCGTGATGGTTTTCATCCAAATTTAGGTGATCATGTCCTTCGTCCCTAGTCCCGAGTCAACCAAGGCATGTGGGTGGGTGTAAGTGGATCATACAAATGGTTTTCTATAACAAACTTGTGTGTTTTGGTCAATCATATAAAATGCTTCCATTTTGTAAGTGGATAGTATGGTTTTCTATAACAAAACTTGTGTGTTTTAGTCGATCATATGAAATGCTTCCATTTGTAAGTGGATAGTATGGTTTTCTATAACAAACTTGTGTGTTTTAGTTGATCATATGAAATGCTTCCATTTGTAAGTGGATAGTATGGTTTTCTATAACAAACTCGTGTGTTTTAGTCGATCATATGAAATGCTTCCATTTGTAAGTGGATAGTATGGTTTTCTATAACAAAACTTGTGTGTTTTAGTCGATCATATGAAATGCTTCCATTTGGCCCTTGATATACGGAGATGGAGAGCCAAAATAGCCCCCACCCACCACACCCCTTCCAAATCACTTTTGAATTGATTTCATCACCCCAACTCTCTTGGTCAAGAGCTTTTGACCCATATTTTGACTTGTAACTAAACCCCACAACTGAACCCCCCCCCCCCCCCCCCCCCCACCCCCTGAAAAGGGGGGGCCCTATACAAAAAACAAAAAAAAAAAACAAAAAAAAAAAAAAAAAAAAAAAAAAAAAAAAAAAAAAAAAAAAAAAAAAAAAAAAAAAAAAA
>Ga0116231_10007985_pt1 | contig 18867 bp, 13 predicted proteins | sample S1TSphgellanicum_2_FD_89695 | JGI IMG/M metagenome (GOLD analysis project Ga0116231, IMG submission 89695) | Host-associated microbial communities from peat moss isolated from Minnesota, USA - S1T2_Fd - Sphagnum magellanicum MG | ecosystem: Host-associated > Plants > Peat moss > Unclassified...
AATCTCTTAATAGTATTTTAAAACATGATTGTCATTTTAAATTTAGAAAATATTTGAACTTCTTCTCATGATCATAGTTTGAAGTAAGGTTTCATACTAAAGACCTTAACACATCATTTTTGGGTTTCAAAGCTTCCTGTGCCATCTTGGAACCTATCTTTAATGTTGTAAACATCACCTTCCTCAACAATGTCATAGCTCTTATTTTAGAACTCTCATCGATGCAATTAGGAACAAATAAATCAAGCACCTCATAATTCATTATTGTGGCCATCCTAAACCGATTATTTTTTCCACATTTTCATTTTTTTTTACTTACAAGATTGTTTGTCATGGTCCTTGTGAAGGAGACACCATGCGAACTTGCACAATGTGTTGGCTAAACACAATGTTGAGAAAGAAAATGCATATTGTCAAGGTGCAAGTAGTCCTCAAGTTTTTATTGTAGAATATTAATGTTTAATAGGATTTGTTTTGTGATTGGAACTCAATTCAATGTGAATAAGGCTTTGTGAGTTGGAAGGGTTTATCCCCATTATGTGTTTGTAGAGTCTCATTTTTTATGTTATGAGATTACATTATAGAATGATAGAAATGAAGTTGAAAAAATTCTATAGGTGAAGAATGTATGTGCATATGATGGGGCAAAAGTTAAGAGGAAGAAATTTTTTGGGCTCTCTTGTGAGAAAGGGTTGAAATGTTTTGTGATTTTTTCTTTGAAGGTAAACAAGAAGAACATCATGGTGCACCCAATCAAATTGTGGGAGGTCTCTTCACACATTTGCCACCATATAATTCTCCCAATAGAGATCAATTTTGGAATTACATATTCATGCTTCATGGTGCAGAAAATCCTCATAACCACACTTATTGTTGAACACTTCCTTTTATTGCCAAAAATCTTGACAAATTTGGGTTTGTTTGTCTAACTAGAGGTTGCATAAACCCAACAAAATAAATCCCCTTCCCTTAACTAGTTATATGTACAAAACACAATTCCCATCTACACACTCTTATTCCTTTTCAAATAGATATGTTCCCCCACATAGTATGTGAAAAGAGAAGCAACAGAAAACATTAACATAAAAGCAATAGCAATATCAATAGTGGCATGCCGTCCAGTAATCGGATCCACAATAAAGATGTTAGTCGTCTTATTTGCATTAGTTGATTGGCCATATGCTACCTGATTCCCCTCAACATTCAAAACATATGCACGCACAAAGTATTCGACATAGGGAACAGTCTTGGATATAAGAGACAAAACCGAATTTCCAACTGTTGAAATTTTTTGTGTTGCAATATCGAAACTGCAAGTTTTGTCAATTGAGAGATCATTGGAATTTTTCCTTCACTTCTTGTTCAATTGACTCACAAGTGCAAAGCACAACTTGGTATTCACTTTGTTGTAGTTGTCATCTATCTTTAGTGGAGCTTATGCATTCAAACTCCACTTCACAAGGATGGTATCCACACTTGCACTTGCAACTACAAAACAAACAAACCAACCAACCAACCAACCAGCCAGCCAACCTCTTACCATGTCCAAGGTTCTACTTACATAACTCTTTGCATAATATATGTTTGGTTAGGTTTTAAAGAGAGTTGTATTATTGTTTGTGAAAGGGGTGCATCCACATTAACAAGAAACACATGATATGTGATTAGTGTTTAATTTTTCATGTTTTAGTGTACAAAATTAAATTAATGTTGTAATTTTATTTATTTTTTACATGAAAATATTTTAAATATATTATGAAAACATGTGGTGTAATTTGAAATGATTTTAACGATGATAAAATAGTTTTAAAAAATCATTAAACATTGTAATCTTTTTTTTTTTTAAAGATGTTTTTAAAACATAACATATTTTGAATAGATTCTTCAACATATATTTATAAAATAATATAATGCAACATTTTTTTTTAAATAATAAGAAAATTTCAATAAAATTCTCAATTTACAAATGAAATATTCCTAAAATATTTTCAAAATAAACAATCACCTAAATTGATAAATGTGACTCCTATTAACATGAAGGCACCCAAAAGGTGGTTAGATTCCATTCATGGTTTTTACTAACTTGCCAATTTAGATCTAAAAATATAGATAAAAATTAAGGACCTCAACATGCTTCTCAATCCTGAAACTTTCTACCTAATCCCTGTACACCCCTTGGTGGAAAGGCACAACCCCAGTGGAACAAACCACCAAACCAACCTCCATTGAAAACCTTGACATTTTGTTCAACCTCTAGATTTTTTGCTAGATCCTTGTACACTCCTTGCTAAAAAGGCAAAACCCAGTGGAACAAACCACCAAATCAACCTCCATAAAAAACCTAGAAATTTTTTGCCAGATCCATCTACACTCCTTGCTCATCCAAAGCAAACTTGAATTTATTAATTGGGTATAAATAAATACATAGCAAAATTCCATAACTATGTTACTTTTAGATGGGTATCCATCCAAAGCACACTTGGACTTATTAGTTGGGTATGAATAAATACATTGCAAAATTCCATACATGTGTTGCTTTCGGTTGAGTATTCACCCAAAGCAAACTTGAAGTTAATTCACTTGGGTATTAATATAAAGCAAAGTTGCATAACTATGTGGCATTTAGTTGGTTATTCCATACAAAGCAAAGTTGCATAACAATGTTGCATTTAGTTGGGTATAACTAATATGCTGCATCTTGAGTTTAAACCACACCTTGACCAGCAACTTTATGCAACATAGTTATGCAAATTTATGTGACTTTTTGCTTTGTATGATGCATTTAGTTGGTTGTTCATACAAAGCATAAAGTTGAATAAATTTACCTAATATCTTTTTTGGTAGGTATCAAATTATTAACGGGAAAATTGGGTTACTTTTGATTCTTATTAAGATGACTCTGTACCAATTCCATCATTAATTATCTAAAGAGAAAATGTTCAAAGATAATGTTTTCCAAATAGAGTGTCAAATTAAAGTAGTTTTGTGCATAGTGTGCGGAGCAGTGTCTTTTTTATCTTTTTTGGAATGTAGCAACATTGGCAAATCTCCCAGATAGATTCACTCAAATTTCACATTAATTAGCTATAGATTTGAACCAGGGGTTTTTTTTCCAACTTTCAGAATTAGTTATCCTGGCTACTTGGATGCATCCCCATGACTTAAATGGTTAATGGAGGGCTATGTGACTTGGTTTTTTATTTTCAAAACGTGTGGTGAAATTTTTTTTTTTCCATCTATGAAAATTTTGACTATCTCAAATTGTGTAATTTAGTTTAAATTACTAGGTGTGTTTGCCCCACCTAAAAAAAGGTAGGCAATTTTTAAATGTTTTACAAATCTTCTTGACAATGAATACGTTATATAAAACAAACTTTGTGATATGAATTGTGAAGGAATTGAACCCTTGACCTACCCACCACTGCACAAGTCTTTTGCTATAGTGTGCACACACCACACACAAAGTTCAAATACATTGCACAAACATCTATAAAGTTACAAACTAGTTATCCCCATTGCTTAGTTATTAAGAATTGACTTGTGAAAGGATTGAACTTGTAAACTACCCATCGTAACACAAGTCACTCGCAAAACAATACACAACATATACATACAAAATATATGCATAAAACTTTTTAGTGTTTAGAACCTTCCTCGTACTAATTACATATAAAAAATTCTAATGTTATAATCAAACATATTAACCTTGTTAAGATCATGGAAACTAAAGGCAAACGGCAAAAAATCAAACCTTAATTTACCCCAGCAAAATTCATTCATCAAAACCATATTGAGCTCACATCACCTTCCAAATTGCAATCGTTGAAAGGTATGAAAAATTCTTCAATGTGTAAAATCGTTAAACAAACATTTGAATCACATGCTTGAAATATGTTGTCCAATGATGAGTAGTTTGGAGTGGATAAAATTCAAATTGTTGAAACATCTTTTGGCGTGAACAAAACCAATCACTTGGACCATAACAATTTCTACCAACTTCACATATTCCTATATCTTGTTTGCAATCACTTGTGAAAAGGCCAAATATTTCCAAAGTTGGGTCATATGATTCATAGTGTAAGGATGACCCATGACTGATGCATCATTATTTTTTATTATTAATTTTAAAAATGACATCTACAAAAATTCCAAAAACATAGAAAATAACACTTTTGGCACCTTTTGGGATAACAAATCGAGCTGTAATTGTATTAAAGTGTCTTTTAAAAAATACTTCATAATTTGCCATCATCCAATATTGAGGAAAAAACACCCCCAAAATTTCCTTAACTCCATGTAAGGGGAGTGGGATGGTCCATTTATTGAAGATAATGTGAGGGAAGGATTTGTTGAGCAATTCTAGAATCAGAATTTGAAACTTGTAAAAGTAGGGAATCATGGACATATTGAGTCAATGGGTCTATACCATGAGAAGGTTTAAATTCTAGATAGACTCAAATAATAGATCTAAAGAAGAAACAAAGTGGAAATGAAAGTTCAAACTATGGCATATGTAGTACCTATTTCTTTAGCTCCTATACCAAGTTTGTTACATCAAAACAATATTGGAGTTACCTATGCACTAACTTCAAATTTAGAATGGAACCAATGAGATTTGTGCCATCATATTTTGTGGCAATGCCTTAGTTTATAATTATAGTTACTAAAGCTTTGTTTGTATCAACATTAATCCATACTATTGATGGTGTTAAATCTAGACCACAAATTCCAAAGGGAACAAAATTTGTGAGTTTGCATGAAGATAAACCAAAAGAGGTGAACATAGTTTTTGTTAGTCAACCATTAGATCCAAGAGGAGGTGGTTCCAATTCACCAAGACCACCGGGACCTTTAGGACCTCCAGGATATTTTGGATTGCCAATGGTGAATATAGGCAAACCACCATTACCACCAAATAAACCTTATCATCGGCCATTTAACTATCCTAAGTATGTCAAAGATTTTGACCCATATGCTCATGTTAGAATATTTAAAGTTGCCATTAGAATAAATGGTGAAACAAATGATGCAAAAATTGTTAATCTATTTAGTTTTACCCTCAAAGGTATATGTTTAATTAATGTAACAATTATACGGGAGAATACCCAAATTGTACTTTTACAAAATTGTAGCTAGCTTTTTGTAAAAGGTTCAGAAAAGTTCAAAATGATGAAGAAGTTTACCTATAGTTGAAAAAATGAAGTAGGAGAGAATGAAAGATTGGAAGTCTATTATGAGAGATTATTGAAGTTGGCCAATAGTTTTCAACACAAGACAACAAATGTTTCTTGACTACTATTTTCAAATATGGATTACAAGGTGCAGTCACAATCAAACGAACCAAAAAACACATGGAGTGACCACCAAAACTTAATAAAAATTGTAATCATATTAGATATATTTTTGTGGTGCCACTTTAATGCCATGTTAATTTTGGAATGTTGTGATAACTAATTAATATGAGTGTTGAAATTTTCAAAATAAAAATTCAAAATAAATTATTTTGGGTTTTGGTTTTAATAAAGGACATTTGAACTTGAACAATAGTTGCATCAAAAGTAGTCAATTTTATAAATTATTAAGCTTAAAACTCTCTTTATAAAAGAATTTTGATGAATTTTTTTTTGAAATGATGTTAATTAATTATTTAGATTCAAAAAACCTTCACAATTTGAAAGTTGTGAAATTTTAAAATTTTAAAAATTAAAAATCTACTGAACAAAATTTTAAATTTTCAAAAGTCCTTTACCACATGTAAATGGGGTGTAATTTACATGATATCTACAACAAAGTTGTAGTTTATGAAATGATAAAATAAATAATTAACATAATTAACATATTTTCATATAATTTGAAATTAAAATATTTTTTCAAAGTGAAATGTAGAATTTGGTAAAATCTATACATTTAAAAAAAAATAGTTATTCATGAAAAGTTAATACAAAAAAAATGATGTATTTAAAAATTTCTATGTATTTTTGGTAACATACTTCAAAAGATTTCATCCTAAAAGTCTTTTCTATGAGAAAGTGAAAATGACCACAAAAAGGACTGCATTCCTTGAATCTTTCATCATTGTTGGCTCATTTGGTTGTGATCGCACCCTATAACCGTATTTGCGTGTAGCAACAACAGGTATGAAGAGAGAAACTCTACAATAGCATAAGGAAGCAACTTTGGATTGTGAAGAAGGAATTTTTTAAGTAAAGGCCATAAGCAATCTGTTAGTACCACAAAGTAGTAAGACAATAGTAACTCAAAAACCTCAGGCAGTCCCAGAAAAAACAAGAATGTGTTATACAAATTGTCATAGGACAAATCATAATGTTGAAACTTGCAGAATTAAAAGATATGAAAACCTTGTTCTTGTAGTCTTTGAGGTTACTACACAATAGATTAAAGTACATAGGCTTGTGAAGTATTCTTGTCATATTTGTGGTGACACTGGACATAAGATCATAGATTGTTTTAAGTATAATGATATGTAGAATATGTTTAAGAAAAAAGGAGTGAAGCCAAAAAAAAAAATTGTGGTAGAACCCAAGGTTTCAAATCCTTCAGTCCATATGGTGGATGTGAATATGGCCATCACCAGAAGCAAGGTAACTGAAAAACAAGTGTTTAAAAACAGAGAGCTAATCAAGAAGAAATTTATTACTAATTGGGAAGAGGAGCAAAGACTACAACAATCTTTTGTCAAAACTATACAGGAGATGCAAGCAAAAGACCCACCCTAAAATTTCATTCCAAAGGAGAAAATATAGTGGAGTACAAGTTGGGCAAGATTGCCAAAATCTAAGGTGTCCACAAAACCTATTCTATCACAAAGTTCGTCTGCTAATCCTATCAACAAAGTTATGTGTATGGAATAAATATTCCAAAATATCAGTAGATAGATGCTAGAGGCTACTTATACTTTGAGGTAGGTCAATTGCTAAAGATAACACCAAATCTTAAAAAGGATATGTGGTAGAAATTAAAGCCATAAAAACCTAATATAGCTTCTAAACATATATCAGAGCCTAGTTTAGCTACAGTAGTTAAGACATATTCTGAACTAGACACAGTAACTATAAAGATAGATAATTAAATGGCAATTATCCAGGTATAAGTTGGGAAGAACATTATTGAGGATGTTTTGATAGATGGAGGAATAAGTGTGAGCATTATAACAAAAAACTTCATAATAAAGTTAGGTTTACCCAAATTAAGATCAGCTCCATACCACCTCAAAATGGTAGATCAGAATATGACCAAACCTCTACGAATCATTGGAAGTTTGAAGATTCATATACATGATATTCCATATATAACCACATTTACTATTCTGAAAAACAATGTGGTATATTCTAGTTATTTTATGTTGCTAGGAAGACCTTCGTTGAGAAATGCAAAGGTTACACATGATTGGGGCAATAATGTCATTATTGTTCAAGGTAATGGAATAGTCATAACAATATTAGTTAATAGGAAATTGCAAACAAAAACCAGAAGGCCCCAATTACTTGTTTGTTATGACACAATGGAAGGGTTAATAGATGAAGAGGAAGATCTAATCTTTGAGACAGAACCATAACTATTTTCAATTGGCACAATTATTCTCTCAAAAGAAACAGTTTCATTATTGAGTGCTAAAGTGTGAAAAATTAAAAGCACTCAGGAATTTGATCCAAAGCAAAGGACATTAGAACCAATAGTTGCAAAAGTGGTGCCTTCAATAGTGAAATCAAAAGACTTTTGTGTCAAACTAGAAGTTTCATTGGAAGACAAGGTTTATCCAAAAACCTATTACCATCATAGCCAGGATTATATTCAAGTGTACGAGACACCAAAAAAAAGTACAAATACATAATCTTTAGATAGTAGGTTGGACTTTGATTAAAGAACAACTTGTTAAACTAAATCTTGGCATAAAGGCAAATCCACAATACATCAAGGTTAATTCACAATTGACAAAGGAGAAGACTAAGGAGCTTCAGATGCTACTTTAAGGAGTTCAAAGATATGTTTGCCTAAACTTACAAAGATTTGAAAAACATACTTCTAGAATTGGCTCAACACAAATTGAATTAGATACCTCAATTCCACGAGCACATCAAACAATGTATAAATTGAACCCTAATTATGTTGCGGCTATCAAATAGGACATCAATAAACTATTAATAGCTGGATTTATTCAACCAGTAGAGGAGGCTCCATGGTTATCACCCATAGTCATAGTGCCTAAAAACAATGGCAAATTGAGAATTTGTGTGGATTTTAGGAAGCTCAATAAGGCAACAAAAAAAGATCCTTATCCTTTGCCATTTTTTAACGAGGTACTAAACATTATAACAGGGTATAAAGCCTATTCATTTTCTAGATGGATATTTAAAATACCCTAAGGATAATGAGATTTCTATAGCCCCTGATGATAGATATAAAACAACTTTTGTAACAGATTGGGGAACTTTTGTTTGGATGGTGATGCCATTTGGTATAAAAAATGGGCCATCAACTTTCCAAAGAGCAATTAGTAGAGCCTTTAGAAAATATTTAGACTAGTTCATGAAGGTATTTTTTGATGACTTCATAGTTTATAGTGATATGGAGAGTCATTTAATGAAGCTCAGACTTTGCTTTAAAAAATGTAAAGAATATAGAATTAATTTTAACCTAGATAAATGTGCTTTTATGATATTTTCATAATTGATTTTAAGGTTCATAGTTTTTAAGGAAGGAAAAATACCAGACCCTTAGATATTTCAAGCAATAGTGAATATGCCAATACCTACCAATCCACAACAGATTCAGGTTCTTAATGGTATGGCTCAGTTTTATAAATGTTTCATCAAGAAGTTTGCCTTTATCATGGCACCAATCACTAAATTGAAGAGGAAAACATAACCCTTTATTTGGACCACAAAATGTCAAAAAACTTGGGATCAAATTAAGCAAAAGTACATGGAAGCACTGATTTTAATACCTCCAAATTAGTAATTGAAGTTTCATGTGCACACAAATGCATCATTGTTGACAATAGGTGCAATGTTGGCACATAACCCAATTGATAAGAATGACTAGCATATAGTATATGCCTCTAGATTATTCAAGAAAGTAGAACAAAATTATACTACTACAAAAAGATAAGCCTTAGTAATGGTTTATGCTTTGCATAAGTTCAAACATTTTTTATTGGGAAACAAATTTGTTTTTTATTTAGACCATATGGCTCTAGTGTACTTGGTCAACAAACCACAGGTGTTAGGAAGGATAACAAGATGGTTATTATTATTCTTGGAGTATGAGTTCACAATAGTTTACAAACCTGGTAGAACACATGTAGTTGTTGATGTTTTATCCAAATTGCCAGACAATTCAAAACCATTGGGTGTCCCAAATTAGAATATGGATGCATCATTATTTTTTGTGGAACCTTTATGGATGTAGGAAGTAAAAACCTATTTAAAGATAGGTCAGATGCCAAAAACTTTAAACCTAACTTAGAAACAAAAGTTGGCCAAAAAGGCAAAGCCTTTCATTCTAAAAAAAGGAATTATATATAGAGTGGGACAAGACAACAAATTGCGTAGATGTTTGACTACCTCAGAAGCACATATTGTTATAAAGGAGCTACATGAAGGAGTAGTTGAAGGACATTTTGTTGCAAATATTACTGCAAAAACATAATTTGGATGCAGGATATTGGTGGCCAACTTTATTCAAGGATATTCATGACTTTTACAAAAGCTGTGATAACTGTTAGAAAATTGGAGGGCTCAAAACAAAGAATTTGGCCAAGTTTGTAACAACATTTCTAGAGGAACACGTTATGAAATGATGTCTAGATTTTATAAATTTAATCAAACGAGCAGGAAGACGAATGAGAAACAAATACATTTTGGAAGCTACAAATTATGCAACCAAATGGGTAGAGGCAAAGGCACTCAGAACTAATATTTTAGTAGTTATAATAAGATTTATGTATGAATATATTCTAATTAGATTTGGATGTCCATTAACCACAGTTGTAGATTAGGGAATACATTTCATCAATGACACAATAAAACATTTCACAAAATATTTTCTAGTTGAAACATGTCAGTATTACTACATATTATCCATAGGGAAATGGACAAGCATAATCTATTAAAAAAATCATTGGTAAACTTTTGACCAAATTGGAAAATGAAAAAATAACAGACTAGGATGAACATTTGTCTACAATTTTGTTTTCATATAGGACTACTTATAAGGTGGCAATAAATTATACACCCTACTATTTAGTCTATGGTTTGCATCCTTTAATGCCAACAAATTATGTTCTATCGACTATTATGGGGCTCATAAAGATGTAGAACCAACCAAAGTGTTAATATCCATAATTATGGAATTGGAAAAGTTTTAGGAGAACAAATTGGAAGTTCAAAACAATGTGGGAGCCAACTAGTGGTGTAGATTTCTATGGAATCGACAAAAAAATACTAAGAAGAAGTTCTAATTTAGAGATTATGCCTTATGGTTTCCTAAAGCAAAAAAAACACATCTGGGAAAATTCAAGAAAAGATGGTTTGGTCCATTCAAGGTATAATATTGCTTACCCAATAACATTTTATTTTTTGTTTGTATTAACAATTTTGAACCAAACCCAATATTGGTCAATGTTAATAAGTTGAAACAATATACATATTTGAATTAGACATTGAAAGGGATCCAGAGTTCAAAGGATCAGAAATCTTTATAGTCCAAAGATGAAGACCACATGGAAAAAACATTTAATAGATTCAAAAGATCCGAGAGAAGTAAAGACCATTGGGATTAATTAGATAGTAATATCCGAAAAAACCTTAATAAATATGATAAAAAAACCTTAATAAATATGATAAGTTAGCAGGTTATGAATAAATACCCAAACCATGGTTATACATTTTTGCAATTACTAGATTGTGGGGTAGATAAGTAAATGTCGTTAGAACAAAATTCTATTAATCTGATGACTCAACATAGGCCAAAGGGAATTTGTAGCGTAAACAACACATTAGGTCATCAGATTCAAGAATGTCATTAGAATTAACCAATGCCATGTCCACAAAATTCTTTGCTCAATAGGTGTTAACTATAGCCATGTTTTTGTTAGTATGAATTTAAGCAAGAGGTGACAGATGTCAAACAATATGAAAAAAATACAAATTATTAAAACATTGGCCCTAAAATGAAAAATGAAATGTCACTTCATGAAATGAAGTGATAACATTTTAGAAGGCAACAAACATTAGAACAACTCTTTGTTTTCATTTTTTAGAAGTAGGTTTCAATCATTTTTTGTCTCTAGAATGAATGTTAAAGAAAGTTTTGTGGAGAAATTACAAATATAGTCTAGAGAGAAGTTGTAGAAGTTGAAAGAGGAGTAAGAGAGATTGAAAGAGCAGCAAAAAGTTACAAACATTTTGCCTTTGTAGTCTAGGTCTCCAAAAAGAGGTCTACCTTTTTGTTTTCCAGTTTATTCTTTTTCTTCTCATAAATCCTCTCCAATATCCAAGTTTGAGAAAACTTTTGAAGCAATAAAAAAAATGAGGGAGATTTTAAGGAAACATTGAAAAGATATAACTTTAGAAAGCCTAGAAGATAGGTAGGTGTTAGTGAGCAAGTCGATTCCATTTCTATTTCAGATTTATAAGGAAGACCAATAGAAGGACAATTTGTAACAATAGCAACAATCGCCATTACATCAAGAGGAGTATACGTAGGAGATGATTCCAAAGAGAGTTCATATTCCCAATAAGAAGCGCACAAATAGAACAAGTTGGCAAGCAATGGCTACAAATCTATGTGGGAAGAAAGTGTGTATTCATTAGGATGATGAAGTTAGGTATGTCTTTACTCTAACAAAGCAAAGTTACAATAGCAATCTAAAGAATATTTTGCTTTGGACAAGCTTTAGAGAGGAAGAGAGAGCATGGGCAAATAGAGCTAGATTAGTAGGCTTGTTTGAGATTGAGTGGAAGACACCTTGGCATAACATTTTGGTTGAACTTCTAAACAATTGGAAGTTGGATCATGAACATAACAGAATCAAGGTTATGTTGGGGGACAAGTAGAGAATAATAGAAGAACAAATCTTGGCAAAAGTTTTTAAAGTTTGCCATATAGGAGAGACAAAGGCAAACTAGGTAGAAATGTTTAATGCCAAAGTAGCATTGGCAAATATAATAGATAAAGTCCCTAACACTTACAACACCAATGAAAGGTGGGTTGTGAAAAAGATGAAATTAGAGTACATTAATAGAATTTTTGCCATTCTACCAATTATTTACTAGAAAAATAAGGTGCAATATTTTAGTAATAAGTTTGCTATGATAATTAGAATAGATCATGGAGAGTTTATTAATTGGGATGCAATCATGTATTCCTAATTGGTCAAGGAATTGATGAGATGGGAAAAGTGTCAAAAAAATATGATCAAGGGAATAACCAAAAGAAAACCAAAAAGGAATGTATGCCATTCTGCCATAATCCTACAAGTTTTATTTTAGAAGTGGTTTCCATTAGAAGGAGTGGAATCATCAGAAAAGAAGAAACAAGTCGAATAGCCTCAAGAGGACAAAAGAAGAAGAGATAATTTGAAGGAAAGGTTCATTAAGAACAAAAGGTCTCTAAACCCTACACACATCTCTCCTAAAAAGGATAAACAACTAGAGACTAAGACAACTAGAATTTAATGTCTTAGTCTAATGATGATGAGGAAAGAGAAAGTTTGTAAAAGAAGTGGAGAAGACAGGAGGATACTACAATGAAAGGCAATATTGATCCTCAATAAGCAGCAAAATTGTTAAGGAAACAACAATAGCAAAATCAGAGACAAAAGGAAAAATCCATATCTCCTAAATCTAATATGAAACTACAAATTTCTCCCAAGCAAGAACAAATGTCAAATGGATAGGAGCATCAAAGATGGCCCAAGAAGGAGCTAAAGTTTCAAGTTTAGTTGTCATCAAAGGAGTAGATATAGGATTTTGAACGGGATCCACCAAAAGTACAACAATCTGTTCCATCACCATAAAAAAATGAAGGTATGTTGCCTTTAAGACCAAGTTCTGCAACATGCATGAATGTATTTGGAGAAATCTAGATTACACATAGGAGTTTAGGTTCATTAAATACAAGTTCTAAGGGTTAGACACCTAGATTTCATACACTAAGGTCTGTGCAACGGATAGAAGTAAAATTGGATGAACATAGAAGAGTTACTTCTATGTTTCAATAGGCAGCAAAATACAATGTACATATGACAAATATTTTGTTTAGACTTTCTAATCTGAACATCATAAAAACAAACAAATTAAAGAGGAGAAGGATAGATCTATTTAAAATCTACAAGGAACTTTAAAAAAGGAGCAGAAGCTCAAAGTAGAGTTGTAGGATAAAGATAGTGAAAACAATCAAGTATTAGGAGAACTCTAGGCAATTAAATAAAAGATTAATACCATGGAAAAACAGAACAAGGATTTGGAGAACATCAAAATAGAAAGGGATTCCATGCAAGCAACTTTAAAGGAGATAGATGCCAATTATTGAGGTTTAAAAGTAGAAAAGGATACTCTTAGTATATAACATATCAAATTTAAGAGAGACTACAAAAACATGGAGGAAACTCTCTTGAAGCAGTAGAATGAGGTGGAGGAGCTCAAAGTCGACAATGCCACTACATATTAAGCTAAGAATCAAATACAAAGGCAAGTTGACCAAAACCATGCACAGATGGACAAAAATTTGTAAAAGCAGATGGCCTTTAATGAAAAGTTAAACAAACTTCTAGAAGAGACTCAATAGAAAAAACCCTTCAATTATGATATTGTCTTTAGATAAAATAATGAATTTAGGAACTAGAATATTTTGCTTTGGGTAAAACTTAAGCACTATCAATGGAGGACAAAGACATAAACTTATGGTGGGATGTAATTCAAAACATTATTCAAAAGGATATTGGGAAGGTGTGCAAAAAGTATGAAAGGAATGAAAGGTTGTACAAACAAATGATTTCTCAAATGGAAAAAGTTATGCTACCATTTGAGTATGAGCTTTTAATTTTATCTTTGGAACCAAAGACTTCAAATGAGGAAGAAAACAAAGGGGATATAGATGGGGTAGGACCATCAGGTACAAGAGTAACAAAGGAGCCAAGAGACTTCAAAGGAGGAAAGGATAGCCTTGAGAGGGAGGTTGCTAAACAAACTCTAGAATAAGTAGAATTTGTTATGTAAGAAGTCAATTGTCAAATGTATGCATCTACAGCCACAAAAATAGGGGAGTAGATACAACTTGAGGAACATATAATTTAGGAGGATCAAGAAGGTTAGGTTGAGCTTGTGTTAGAGCTACATCAACAGGATCATACTCAAATTACATCAGATCAACAATGAAATCAGTAGTTACAAGTTGAATCAAAGTTACTACAACAAGGTCAAAATCAAATCACATTAGATTTGCAGTTACAACAATAGTTACAAATGACAATAGAGTTGTAGTCCTAAGAGCAAAAAACAACCTATCAACAAACAAATGCACAATTGTCAACAGGGACATCAGAAAAGCAACAACAAGCTCTATATATAGCAAATAATCAGACAATGCTTCGATTTGAAATATAGGAAGAGTATAGTGCAGTACATATAAAATAGATTGTAGTATAAACAAATCAAATTTTTGAATCACTAGATCAAAAACAATAACACATTTTGCTTCTTGAACACATTTTTGATCTAGAATTCCGGGACGTAATTTAGAGTACGCATGGGATAATGTTAAGGGAGTAATTGCTTATGGTAATTATTAGTTAGTATATTTTTATTCACTTAGTTACTGTTTTAGGAATTACTAATTAAATTACATAGTTTTATTACCATTTGAATTTGAATAGAACATAGGACTACTTTTTGTGGACGAATATCTTGGGAGGAGAGGAAGAGATGAATACCATTGTATCATTGTAGAACATGGAACTTTCATGGAGTATGAAAAAAATATACTTTGATTTCTGGAAAAACTTTGTTTCCATGGTTAAAATTTGTTGTTTTGATGTTTTTATCATACTTTCATTATTGGATTTTAATTCTAAAACTAGTTTTAAGTAGATCTGAATGAATAGACCTTGTTATTATTAATTTTATTGCATTTTAGTCTAGATTTTAAACCATAATATAAGATTAAAGATTTTGTACTTACCATAGTTGCATGTGACAACTATCTCAAAATTGTTGTAAATGTGTCACTAAAACAAGTATGTTACAACTAATGTACAATGTACATACATGCGATCATGCCACATGTTCACATTTTCACCACCCATTATAAGATACATTTACAACTGATTTTCAATTATGATTTCCATTTATACAATTATTACAACCACTAGTACGCCACTACTAAAGTGCAACTAATTAACTATGTTATGATTATAATACAATTATTCAAAACTTAATAGGGATACATTCTCATATATAATGTTTTATAAAGAATTATTATTTCAATAACTTAAGTCTTCATATGAATAAATAAATGAAATTCATATAATTAATTTTACATTAATTCAAAATTAAATAATTATCAAATATTAATCAAATAAATATTTATCCAAGTTGGGGATATTTCATAATGAATTGGATTGATTATTTAAGATAATTATTAATTCATCAATAATTACCAAATCATTAATTATCTAAATTAATTAACTAATTAAATATTTGGATACATTTGATTAATTTAGATGTGAAATTAAAAGTAGTGTGTATATTACATTAAAAATTCAATTCAATGCACATATGGATATGCAAATTTATACCTTCATGTTTTCTACCCATATTTAATATATAATATTTAGTAATGAGTTATTTTTCAATAATTTATAACTTATTAATTATTAATTAATATGTAATTTACTTAATTATTATGAGTGATAAATCATTTTGATTAATATTATAATTTCAGTCATTAATTAATTATTTGAAGTAAAATAATTAATTCACATATTTAATCATCATATAATCACTCATTCAACTATATAATTTACATAATGAAAAAAAAACACTAAACATGTGGGAAAATATTTCTATAGTTGCAACTCAATTATAATTTAATTTGCAACTAAAGAACAACTAATGATAACCCATATACATTGTGTTTAAATCCCATGTTAAAAACTATAAAAAAAAGGTTTGTTTTTTCATGTTTTCACATCAAAATACATGTGCCATTTTGGGATGAGCTCAAAAAAGTTTAACCTTAAAGAAAAAACATAAAATAATAAAATAAAATTTCAGGGCTATTATTTAATTCACTTCATCTTATGTTTTCCTACTTAATTACCTACTTAAGTAATGACGTCAACATGACATCATGGGTGTAGTTATAATGGAGTTGCATAATAGTTGAAAATGAGATGTTTTGATGGAGTTGCAATTGAGTTACACCGTATATATGATGAGTTGTAATTCATGCAACTTGTCTATTAGCACTCATGGCATATAAATACAGTGAATTGCAAATGTCTTGTGCAACTCAAATATTGAATTGCAAGGCTAGTTGTAAAATACCTTTTTTTCATAGTGATTGTGAGTTTTACTTGAATTTCCATGAATCTACTTAAACCTACTTTAAACATGTAGTTGAAAAAATGTTCATATTAATCTTTGAACTAAATGATATTTTAAAATTCAATATATCAAAGCCTACTTGATGGCTACTTTTCATTTATGCTACAAGGATCATTTGCGGTTTGATTTAACATGTTTGGACCCACTTAAATTTTTTTGAACAAGTATCAAGTTGCATCAATTCACATTGATTTATAGAAAATAATTAATTACAAGTTTGCAAGCACATTACAATGTGCAAGTTTGCAACATTCTTCTTCTACCACCAAAAACTTTGCTCAACATTAAACAAATACAAAATTTAAACAAGCTGCTTGCATGTTCCAATGGGCACATATAAAAAAATGAGATTTAGAATCTTATGAATAGGGTGATTAATGTTTGTTGCTCAAGAATGGGATTGGGTTTAACAATGGCAATGATTCTCCTAAATGAGTTGAACAATCTAATGGTCGCTACATCACAAATTTGCCCCTTCCATGTATATGTGTTTTTATAACACTTTAACAATGTGTTCAAAATTAATTGTTAACGAAGTGTTGATCAATCATCACAATGTGTTACAATATCATATCAATGATTGTATCAACACTTAACCTTGAACACATTGAAGCATTGTAAGAGTACAAATTTGTGAAGGGGCAAGTTTGTGATTGGCCATTAGATGGTTGGGATGCTCCTCTTAAAAAGAGTCTAATGATTACAAAGGATATTTTAGGCATTTATATTCATTATGGCATATAAGTTTCTAGTGAAAGGTTATATGACAATAATTTGCCATAAAAAAATCTAATTTGAACAAGATCATTTAAATTGCAATTAATAGATAGACTTATGCCAACACCACTTTTCAAGGGGTGAAGTTTGGTGAATTCTTTTAGAAAGTAAAAACAAATTTCACCAAAAATTTGAAACAATGTCACCATTTGCCAATCTTTCACCAAAAAAAAGAGATTGGTGCCTAGTAGCATTAAATTGTTAGTGCAAAATCATTCAGTCTAAAAAGTGTTCCTTTTGGGCTTCCAACTCCAACACTTTAGCCATAAAGCATTGCCCACTATTGTTACATTTCACACTCCAAAATATGAACAAGGTGCCAGCTTTCACATTATTTGCAATTTGGCCAAAAGGTTTTAAGGAGGGAATTAATACAATACCCTATATCTCAAAACTATGACAATCCTAAAATGAAATATCAACAATATGTACTATGTAACTAGTGTTTTTTGAAGGATTTTAAATATATAGCTCAAGTTCTAGTCATCCTCATGAAGATGTACCAAAATTGAAGATAATCCCTAGGAAGATTTAGTCAAATATGGCTATGAACAAGATATGTACTTTATGTATTTACAAAATAATATTAATAATAGTAATAATATTTATTTTTTGATCATCACTTTTGGGGATTGGAAATTGAAACCCTCCAAAATCACTTTTTTTTGTTGAATTTTTATTTTTCTTTTTGGCAAATTTTTGCCACAAAAAATAAGTTGTAAAGAACACCACACTTGGTTGAGTCAATTAGGGTTGCACAGGCAACGTACCTAGCATAATGGGCAACTATGAATCCATTCCATTAGGTTGACATCTTTGGCAAATGATTATTATGCACCATGGAATTTCTATGGGAACAACATGAGAATTACATGGGAACAAAATGTGACTGTCATGTGAGCATTGTGAGAACAACACTAGAACATGGGAACATGAAAACAAAACATGGGAACCTTTCTTTCATTCGGAATTTTCCAATTTGAAAAATTGTACATCATAATCTTGTACCTTGAAAGATTATACAACATAATCTTCTTGTTCATAACCAAATGACATGTGGTAGGTTGACGAGCATGACCATTACCCAGCGTAATTGAATACAATAGTGGTCATAAATGTCATGGGAATACTTGCATGCGTGATGTGGTCAATTTTGTGAAATGCCATCTTCTTTCAAAATTATTTAGTAAAGGAAAGAACATCTCCATTGGAGTCCCTAACTAACCACACTTACAACGACAACCATTGGAAACTAGTGACAATGGAGTCCCATTGCAATGCTTGGAACATCAAAATGAGCCAACCTTGTCAATTGCTTTTCCTTGGTTTAAAAACAACCCACATTGTACCATCATCACCAACAACACCCAGCACCCATTTTTATCATTGTCACTAAACATCCCTCCATTTGTTTTGTCAACACTTCTTTTGCAATCATTTGTTTTGTGTAAATGTAAAGCCC
>Ga0116231_10007988_pt1 | contig 18862 bp, 17 predicted proteins | sample S1TSphgellanicum_2_FD_89695 | JGI IMG/M metagenome (GOLD analysis project Ga0116231, IMG submission 89695) | Host-associated microbial communities from peat moss isolated from Minnesota, USA - S1T2_Fd - Sphagnum magellanicum MG | ecosystem: Host-associated > Plants > Peat moss > Unclassified...
AGTACAAAGGTACATTACAATTTTTTTCACAAATATACTCCAATTTCCCACTTTATACAATGAAATTAAATATATATTTAAAAATATCTTACTTATGTTATATTCTAAGATAATATGAAAAAATATTGTGAATTTTTTTCAAAAGTTTGAAGTGGGATACATTCAAACTTGCACACCTTTGGAAAATATTACAATGTGCCAAAGGGGGTCACCATAATGTGCTTTCATCCACAACCCACCCTACTTGTGTTTCTCTTTCATTCATTGATTATACACATATTGTTGGTCTTGTTTCAAATGTGATGTTTGACTTTTTATGATTACAAACAAAGTTTGTAACATTAAGATTTTCCACTCAACCAGCAAAATATGTAATTTAGTTTCGATAGGGATTAGACCCATCCATATCACTTCTCCTAGGTTTTCTTACATCTAACACATGTTTCCATATTTTAAATGCATGAATGGGTTTTATGCCATTTGTGGAGTCCTTTGTCATAAAGGCATTTTAGGAGGATCTAAACATCATAATCAACCTCCCTATGTTTATAAACCCACACGTAGTCTTTGCCATGCTTTCACTTTATTATGCCCATCACCTAAGCTATATATTTCGTATCATATTTCCATTTCTAAGTATCTTGCAGTATTACACCAAGTTTGATTCACGTACCATGGCTATGCTAGAAATGTTATTAGGAGCAAAATCTTTCGATACTATGGTGGGTCATTTGGTTTGTCACCAAATCACTTTACCTATTTTTTCAAGGTGTTTGGCTTACCTTTAATGGTTCAATTTGTTACCACTACTTTCTTGAGATGTTGGGCATTGATCATTTTTACATTTGTCATTCAAATCTAATGAAATGATCATCCTATTTTTTTTAATGTGATGGCACATGTCAAGATCGGCATTTTTCCCTTCTAGCTAGAAATGTGGGATACTTGAGATTTATTACCCTAGGTTGTACATTCACAAGTCCTCTTTTAAAACCTTGTGGTAGAATTGTATTTTCATTTACAAGTTTCTTTCATGGACCGCCTACACAAGCAGGAATTTGTCACACTTATAATGGATGTTCCTTTGAGTGCCATGCAAACACATCTTCAATCCTTTGTAAGTCTAGCCACATGCGTTTGGTTATTAACATATCTTACAACACATGCATTCCATTTGTCCTCAATTCATTTCCTTATAGTGTTTGGCACCTACCTTGGCTTGCCACATCCTTCACTTGCACATCTTTCACATTGTTAATGTGTGGACATACCATTATTGATGATTTAAGTATCCATTTGTTTCGATGATTGTGTGAAAAAGTGAATGCATTATAGCCCACAATATTCTTCAAGATATCATTGCGACTATTTTTTGGAAAGTGAAGCACACATACAAAGAGAGGTTTCCCACCTTCTCCCTCACCACATTCGACAACAAGTCGATATTCTTATCACCAAATATGGCTTTTAGACCTTAGTGGACATTGTCATAGTTGATCCAACCTGTTCACATGTGGTATCATGTGCATCCTCCACAACAATGCATGCAAAGATTGTTGCTATTCACGAGAAAACAAGATCATACATGCATAAGAAAACAATTTCATTCCCCTTGCCATAAAGACCTATGGTTGTTTTCAATTTTGTTTCAACTTTTTTTACAACTTCTTGTGTTCATGCCAATTTAACTCATTAGCAACGATCCTCTTTATTTCATGCAATGTTTATTTCAAGATTATCGATTGTGTGTGCAAGCCATTGTAATTCTTTAATGTGTTGTGCTTGGGAAACATTCATCATCTCTTCAAAACATCACAACCAACACACCTCCATCATTAACCAATTTGTGGTAGATGATAACTTTTTAATATATAGTCTTTTATTTTATTAATTTATTAATGGTGTTCCTAATTGTTGTGTTCTTTCATGACATGTGTTCTTATGCTCTTATTTGTTTTATACTTCTTGTGGATGGGTTCCTATCTCTACCTTTTTTATATACATGGTTTTTTTTTTTTTATTTTAGAATTTTAGTTTTTGTGTATGTAATTTTGCATGATTTTCATTCTCATTGGACAATGCATTGTAAAAAACATTTGTGTGAGCTATGTGATTTACATTAAACAAATATTTTCTTTGGTTCTAAGATGTGAAGTTTTATATGTGTAATTTTAATCAATAAAAATATTTGATAATGAAAGTTCAAAACACCATCATGGTTGCTTGCAATTTTATTAAATACAACTGTGGCATGTGCCATTGGCCCAATTGAATGATTTTTTTAAAGGAAAAATAGTCTCAAATCTAATTTTCATTCAAATTTTGAACTTTTGTTGATTTGTTAATGGACAAAGGTTATTCAAAATTCAATATCTCCTGCACCTTAGGTCTCCATCTCCATAAAGTAATATTCATTGAACATTTTCCAATAGAACAAACCAAGTGCACAACAAGGGGTTGAGAAATTTCATCATGACAAACAAACAAAACTAACAAACTACCTTCCTTAATAGATAGATATGGATTCCATGAATACAAAAGAGAATAATGCAATAACATGGAACAAGAGGTTAGCCAATTAGGTTAACATGATAGATCAAGGTTGATTACAAAAGGTGAGAGGGATCAAAAATTCATAATTTCTTCAATGCCACAAAATACCCATGACAACCAAAAAAATCATAATTGATTATGATGTAGATGTGAATTTCAATCATCATTCAATGATTATCTCATTTTTGAGTCATTTCAAATCATTTAAATATAATGCTAAACAATAAAAACATTAATTACATTATTTTTAAAATGCTTTTGAGCACTCTATAATCATTATATTCATCTTATATTGTTCTAAATGTTTTAACAATATGTTAGAAACATTGTTGTATAAACACATTAACATAAAATTAAGCAGTCAATATATTTGTTGCCTTACATATTATTGCTCCCAACTTTCACATATAAAATAATTCAAGGAATCGAACAAGTTACCAAAACATGTCAAGGTTCCATATCAGGTATAACATCTGCATCTGGCAAGTTACCAAAAGCTAGTTAGGGCACTGCATCAAGTATTACTTGCAATCTAGGAGCCACCACACATTTGGTCCAGGTCCCACTCATATTCACTCAAGGTCACTTCTTTTAAACTTAAGTACTCCCAATCTTTGGAAGGTATACATGAGATTAATGTTTCTATTAATGACTCATCAATTAAAAATCTATTGTTGCAATTCCCTAATTATCGCATGTCTTTTCCCTTATGGCCACTCTCTGTTATTCACTATCCTTGCACACGAAAACCCTACTGTATCACACTTGTGTTTCCTATCCTTGCACAAGAGCACTTTGGGTTTCTTCAATATCCAATAAGAGGGTCAGCTACCCTAGTAGGCAGAAAACTAGGATCTCATCCAACAGCATCCCTTCAAATGTTCTCTGGGTTATGGAGGAATAACTTGGTAATACAATGAAATAGCCTACTAAAAATGAGCTCAACAATGAACGCTACTGAGAAAATACAATGAATGTGAGTAAAACATGACCATAAAGCGAAGTGATAGAAAAAACAGCTGAAAGAAACCTTTTCCATAGAAAAAGCTGAGAACTAGTTCAAAATTAACAATAGTTATGGATTGTCCTAGAAAGATATCCTAGACACCAAGAATTTTTCTTGGGAAAGATAGTTGGAATTATCTTGTTGACAAATGTAAAGAACTACCTTAAATCATACAAGAGTTTGGTGCATACAACATCAAACACTTAGAATAAGTACTTCAGAGCTAACTGAGTACACAAGATAGCCATTCAGACTAGTCTGCATATTAACACTCACCCCAATTGATTGAATAGCTTTGCAACATGTCATATGATGACTGTTGATGATGTGAGAATCTACTAGACCACATAATAACACCTTAGAAGGCGAATAGATGTCATATGACTTAGTTTGGGCTCCTCATTTCCTTTATGCTAAATACTCAATTTGGAAATCCCAGTATAGCAACCAACACATAAGCCAATTGAAAACATGTTACCATCCCTAATTTTACCAAATCAAAATGAATACTAGGAGAAACAACAAAGGGATGATGGTGACCAGGATTGTTGGGGTAAATGTAAGATGAGCCTCTGATAGAGAGAGGAAAAGAAGCGGCTAATTATGATGGATAAATGAAAAGAAGGGAACAATTTCCAATAAGTAAAGATATTTGAGAAGATTGGCAAAGAGACACAGTAAAATGGGAATAGTATCAATCCAAAAACCCCAATCTACATCAAATCTTGGAAACATAGAGGTTTGTTTAGTTCACCTATGAAGTATGAATGCCTTAATCCCTTGCTAGAATGATTTTTCAGTTCTGACAACACAAGTGATAATAGCAAACCCAACTGGGTGAGCTAGATAGCCTAGTGAAGGTCAATTAAAAGCACTACAAATGCAGCTAAAATACACAGGGTGGATTTGACCTCATAATCAAGACACCAGTCCAGCAGAAGATGTTTCTACCTAAGACAAGCTAGGCATGTGTCGGTCGACTTGTTACCTGAATGCCTGCCTGAAGCTTATTCATGAAGAAAGCATCCAACCTGAAACAACTTCCACTTAGTTATCAGAAGGACTTTCCTCACACAACATTCATGGTCCAGGAAAAACCAAAAACAAGGGAACAGAGAAAGGGGACTCTATACCGGTTGGTACACTTGTAATAGATGGTGTCAGGTGAGTTGTATGTGCGTGCATTACTGAACATGCGCTTCATGTCTGCTACGAACATATCCAGAGTGATAAAATACTGCTCGCTGTCTAGACGCCTTGATATGGTTCTCAAATCTGTAATATTCATAGACAGAAACCAGCAAATCAACAGGTGGACAAAAACACCCAAAAATCTCCACATGAATCACAAAAACTAACATACTGGTACTAGGTGGAAGGCTGAGGATTCACCAATTGGATCTTTGATAATATCATAGTAGTCAGGAACTTCCCGTGCATCCACTGGTTCTTTAAATGGCCATGCATCAGCATGCTCTGCCACCACCTATTCATTCAACATTTACTTGCTTTCAGTAGATATGTGTAAATTATCCAAGTTTCAAGAGAACTAATACAGACAAACAGCTACCTCCTGAGTTTCTTTCATATTTCCCAGAGCAACAGAAACACTTGGCTAGCACTGAAGAGACATTGATAAAAGTAGCAGACTGGTAGGTGGTCACTTTCTGGGTCAGGATAAACATGTGTGCTACCTTGAGCAATGATCGCATGAAAGCATGAAGAGACTGACGTGTTGGAGGGCCATCTGATGTTGCATTCACAAGCCTAATGCGTGAGTATCCTGCCTGTTCAGGCACCCACCCTGCCTCTTCTGAATCATCCAAACAAGCACACAAGACAAGGATGACATTTTGTGCCACAATTGAAAAGAAACAAACAAAACTTGCTGGTATGAGGATGCCGTTGCATGACAACAAAACTATCCCCAGATTAATAGGTTTTCTTTTGTGGCAAAAATTCACTACTTTGTGGAATCTTTTGTGGGATAACATGCAAAAACATGCTTCTCAGTGTGTTTTTCAGCAAAAATTGGCCACTTTTGAGAAATCAGAAAATTGGGGGAAGAGAAAACACTGCCCCAGAGCCAACCCTGCCTCTATTCAACAAAATTCACAAGGGGAGAGCAAAAGAGTAATGATCGATGCCCTATCTGCATGAAGAGACAAAGGATGACAGAACTTACTAACACCCGGAATGTCCTCAATGCGCATTGGCCTCCGTGGCACTCCAGCCTCCTTCTGCACCCAATGCAGATAATAATATAGTTTGTAAGAACCTGCCCAGTGTAGACTGTGAGTTGTGAAAGCATGTGCAGATAAAAAGCTTGCATCAAATTGCCTCTGTTAATAGATTTCTCTAGATCAGCCTTTTTCCAAATGCAGAATATTTTTCAGGTACAGAAATAAGTAGGGTGGGTTTAAAACAGGGGAAAAGAGTGTGCCTTAGGAATATCAAGGCCCTGATAGACGAGATGACAATTAGATAACTCCCGTATCTTCTCATCAATTGCCTGTGCTTTCCTCCAAGCATTAAAGATTATATTAGAAAGAAACCACATTTGATTGCAGATCAGGAACAGCTCAATGTAACAGAGTTTAACTTTGAGGCATCAAAAACACATGCTTCTCTACCTCAATGAATCAAATCTCCCAACATCCATACAGCATACAGAATGCAACAACTTCTGCAAGAAAAACATGGGAGACCTGGCGCTGGCGACGGATCATGGCAGGTAGATCAACATACGGCAGCTTTGGATCAATGCGACACTCCATCAGTGTTCCCCCATCATAGTCCTTGATGTATCTGCAGCTTGACATGTCTTACTGGTGCACAATCATGACAATCCTAATACACTATACCAGCAGACAGGTGGTCTAGGCAGTATAACAACTGCATCCTTTAGCCGCACAAATGACTGCTCAGCTAGAAGCTTACCCTTGCCACCTCTCTTTCTCCATCTCAATCTCTTTTGCAAAGCCCTGTGAGCCAAAGAGCACAATTGCACACCATTCAGAACCCATTAATAGCTGGAGCTAAATAATAAAATTACTGGCTATGGTGTCAATAAATTCTCATGCTACTGCAAAAGTATCAATGCACATGCATCTGTGACATTTGCACGGAGTTGACAGCATACTCAAATGTAAGTTAAAACACAAATTACCTGTTTGGTGAAGTAGCCAACAGCATTGTTGTCAGCATAGGTGAGAAAGTGAGTGAGTCCATCAACATCACGTGAATACTGTTTCAAATGGTTCATCAACCGTGTACCATATCCCTTCACCTGCTCCCTTGCCATCGAGCATTCAATAAAGTGCCACTGGTCTATAGACACAACAAAGGATAAAAGATGAATAATTTCCTAAGCCATGTTGCAAAACCTTCTCTCATATGACTCAGCATAGCTGCAGAGAGAGAAGGAGACTGCCTTATTTACCCATCATAACTAGGAATCACTGATGGGAAGGATGCTTGAATGTGTTTGGTCTACAGGAAATTCAAAGGGCATTCTATACCAAGCAAGAGGTGTGCCTGCACCGCCTTAACTTGTGAGCACTTAGTACACTACTCACCTGTTCATCTGCAGTGATGGCACAGAATGCAATTTCTCCAAACTTCTGACTGCACACAAAACTGTCATCAGTCACATGTATACTAAAACCTTAAGGAAATTATGTGATAACCACAGTTCAGGAAAACTATGGCGAAAGGGCTGTCAGTGAAAGACCCCAAATATGGTCTACAGGATACATCTCAACCATCCCCCGGAAACTCAAATCACTCCAGTCTTTCTCATTTTCCAAGCTCTGGATATAGAGTGAACTTACCTGAGATATGGTCTGTAGGTTATTCCCCCCACCACTGAATTGTTCTTGATGATCATCATGGACTTATGGCTCCTGCTTGTGTAACAACATACCTTGAGGATTTGTTAGAATGCCAAACCTTGAACTAAAGAATACAGAGAATAGGAGAAAGCCCTCAGCATTTGGTGTGTATTCCTCCCCCAGTAGATGAAGAATGCCTTCAGCATTCATGAGGAGTCTCATGCAGTGAAAAACTAAACATCAAATTTAATGTCTACACTACTGCTAGGAGCTGGAGCCAGAAGTATGGTTCCACTGGGTATCTCTGCAAATTTACCTGTCCATCACAAGCCGCACAATATACTCTTTAGGCATATTTGGCAGTTGCCTTGCAAAAATGTTCTTCAACCCTATAAGCCTGCAATTACAGCAGCACCCATGGAATTGAGCCTGTGAAAACCCTTCTACAGAAATCCTCTTCCTCACTAACCTGCACAAAATACACACCTACCTAGCTTTTGGTTCATAGATCTGGTGGCCACATTTCCTCCAACCTTCTCCCTCTAAAGAAATGCACAGACTAGATGAAAAGACAGAGGCACCAGATCATGTGTTGGTCAATCCCGTCATTGGAATGGCACACAAATCGAAGCCTTCCCGCATCCTCCTGCACAAATTCAACAACAAGATCTGAAATCTGAAATCTTCTTGGCAGACACTCCCTGTATTTTATCAACTTTGGGAAAGGAAAAACCCCCACAACAAGGAGAGTCCTCAGACAACCCTAAAACTTAGACTTCACAACAGCTGTGTCGAAGTGACAGAATTCATATGATACCTCTTTCTTTAGATTCTCTTCACGAGAACAGTAAGCCCCACTTGTTTGAATAGTATCTGCAACACTAGGCTTCACTTCTACTGGCCCTACAGCTGCTCCAGTAGGATTGGAACCCAGAATGGCTGACTGTGCTGCCACCCCTGTTTCTCGCACCCCACCCTCTGTTGCCAGTTCAGCCTTCACTCTAGGAACTCCATGGGCAGGTGCTGCTGCACAAAAAAATTGTTTTAACACACCCAAGAATGTACAAATCAAAAGTTGAGCTTCTGGACTCTTGCGTCAGCATTGCTTGAAGGAACGACCCTCAGACAATGTACCAACTATAAAATGGAAGGATCTTCTCCACTATAATAGACATTGACATTCGAGATATCAGGCACAAGTGATGGCAACCAACTACATGCACAAAATTGCAAAGGACTCTGATGATGACCTAAGTTGCATTGGGTCTCCCCCTATTTCTCCTTCTACTTAGCTGGTCTGTAGTAAACACCAACCGTCAAGCCGCGCAGCTGAAAAGGTCTGCATGGTGTCTTCTTCTTCTTCATCATCTTCCTCCTCTTCCTCCTCCCCTTCTGTACTACACAGCTCAGCTGTCAGGGAGTGTAATATGACGATTTTTCTGATTACCAACATCAAGAGAGACACAAAAGCTGCTTCTTGGGAAGAAGAAGAAGGTCCAACTTCATGGAAAAAGAGAAAGAGAACAAGAAGGTCTAGGGTTTTACCATCTTCTTGATCGCCGTCCTCTTCATTACCATCTCCATCATCTTCCTCATCGTCCTCGTCCTCCTCATCACCATCACCTCCATTGGCGCCTTCAAATCCACCATAACTCTGTCCATTCTTGCCCCCATTGACGCCATCCGATTGCTGCTCGTGATTATTATGCCGCCCGTTCTCAGCATCATCGTCATCTTCAAGCGAACTTCCGGGGTGATCCGGAAGCGAGTGCGAGTCGAGCGAAAGGGGCATGGAGGAGCAGAAAGGAAGCTGCTGCTGAGAATTGTGCGAATCACAAGAAGGAAGCGGGAAAGGCAATGACAGTGATGAGAGCGCGGAGGAGGAGGAGATACCACCACTAGTAGGCTTCGAGACAATAAACTCCGTGTCACTACGCTTGCGCTTCTCCCCCAAATTGGTCTCTGCTCCCATAGCTATGACTCCCTCTCATCAATCACTTACACATTCCAAAATCTCGTTTCAATCGCAGCAATGGCCAACAAAAACAAAAGGTACAAAGTGCAAGCGCCAAACCCTAATCCTTTCCCCAAACCCTAATCCTTGCCCTACTTCCAATCTTCAGAGGGGTTCCAATCCCAGTCGCTAATCTTTCCCCAACTCACACCTTTCTCTCCTCCTGGCATTGCTCGCTTGCATCCCCCTCTTTGCTTGCTTGCTTGCTTGCATGTCTGCATGCACATATTCCAGTCCTCTACGCCCCTGATAAAGAAAGCAAACAAGCAAGCACAATTCGTTTCTGGATTGTTCATCGCGGCCTTTGTTCTGCCACGCTTGTGCTTGCTGCATGCATTCCAATCCTTTACGCCGCTGATCAAGCAAGCAAGGAAGCTAAATTGGTTTCTGGATTTGTCATCGCGGCCATTGTTCTGCCACGCTTGTGCTTGCTCCGTCACCTTGTGCATTGTTTTTGTTCTCTTCTTTCTGGTTGAGGAGGAGGCTTATGACGACTGCAAGAAATTCTGGACGCTGGTGAGGCCTCGGGCCTAAATGTGCTACACATATGGTATGTGAGCTCTACATGTGCAAGTCTTGTTACTTGTTTATGTGTTGAGTTGACTCTATGTGTGTAAACTATCCACACAAGAATTTGGGTCACTGAAATGGTAATGGACACCCAGGATTAGAGACAGATTGTAGGAGGCATATCAGAACATGGTCCCCTTTGTTGTAGAAGACCATGCTACCATAAGCAAAATTCATTAGATGGTGTATGTTCTTTGCTTTTCTCAAACCTATGTCGTCATGGAAAGATCCAGTTGATGCTTACCATCAAATACCAGTAACTCCTGAAATAACATAATAACCTCATTGTTCCATTTGGCTACAGAAGTGTTAGCTTCAAATTGAGAAGAAGCACCTTTGTAGTTTTATTCTTCATAGTAACATATTCTACTCCACCTTAGGCCCTTGGCTGCTCATATGTTTCACCTTCAAAAAGGCCATTTTTTTAAACAAACAACAATCTTGGTGGGATGCTATTGTAGACTGCAACAATTGTAGGTAGCAACCTGATGTTGTGTACAATGCATGGTCACCAACAAACCCCTTCTGTGCCCCCCTCCCACCAAGGGGGGCTTTAGGCCCCTAGTGGCTTGTTGTAGTCCAGTAGTAGGGCTTTGGGTGTCTTCTATGTTCCACTTGTTGGACTTGCATGTAATACCTATAAAAGAGACAAGGGATTGGTGTATTTTTGTCACTTGGTTCCACATTTTGAAGATTTTCATTCACTTGGTGTTACTGCGAACAAATTGTGTGAGTTCGTTTTATTGTGAACAACATGAAACATTTCCTATTTTATCTTCTCTTGTTGTTGGTTTGAACTTTTGAAGTTTGAACTAGGGTAGAGGTCGGTGGGCAAACACTTAAGGGCTGGAAGAGCTAACATTTGCTCTCTTGTCACTTTCAAAATTTGGAGCTCCAAATAGTATAGGTCCTCCACCCAGCACCTCTATAGTCATTTACAGAACTGCATTCTGTTTAGAAATGAGTGAGATATGCTGCCCCAAAGTAAGGGGGGTCCAAAACAATTCCCACTTCTTTTTTAACACATTTCCTCCCATGTGCATCCAATGTACATTGTATTACCAAACATGCCAAGCTTGGTTTTTAAACATTAGTTTTCATATCACAAAACAAGATTAATTTTATTCCATGAACTTCCTTTTACATTGATGGTGAGATATGTGTAAAAGTGCAAATTAACATTAAAAAACCTAAGACATGTGATATTCACCTATACAAAAGCTTTTGTACAAATTTAAGACTTGTGTGAATTGATGGCCATAATCTGATTCATTCTTTGCATCTAACAAGTCTCAAGGTGCCACATGTTGAAGGAGCTTGGTGACTCTTATCATTGTCATCACATTTTTCTTATAGCAGCTTCAATGGTTCAAGCCCCATTGCCATGTCCATTGAGGTCACACTTGCCTTTACATCTTCCTTGTTCAAGTGTGGGAAGGTTTACTCATTTTCTTGTTAGTCTTCTTCTCATGCAACTTGCTACCAATCAAAGTTTTTGTTTATCTTCTTACTTGTCTTCCTCTTCTACAACTTGCTACCAATTGGAGCTTTTGTGCATCTTTTTACTTGTCTTGCTCTTGAGTGACTTGTTAAATCTCAATGTTCCTACACATCTTCTTGTGTTTCCATTAGTGATCTTCATTTTCATGATTCTCATGTTTTTCATGCTTTGACCTAAGTGATGGTGCTCTTAAGCTCACCTTCTTATCTTTGTGCTCTTCTACGTTTGGTCTCGTGTTGATGTTATTCCCCACATGTTCATCTTCCTCTAATGCTACTTGTTGGACTTGGGTTTGTAGTCTTGAACAAGTTCCACCTACATAATGGTGTTATGCTTTGTTTTCTTAACCTTGTGCTCTCCTTAGTTCAAGCTTCATTAATGTTCTTCCTCATCCACAAGTTTCACTACTAGAGCTTTTGATGTTATTTTGGTATTCAAATTGTACCTCTTGTTCATCTCCCAATCATGTTGGTGTTCTTGATGTTTTCTAATCTTCACATTAATGTAATTAATGCAAGTCTAATATTCACATTAGTGCTATCAATGTTCATCCAACCTTAATATTGGTGTTCATTTGATTTTCACACTAGTGTTCATCTAATTTTTGCATTAATGCTCATATATTTTCCACCTGCCAATTCCCTCTTGTGTTTACAAGTTTTTAATATGAGATTCATAGATGCACTCAGAGGTGCCCAACAACTTGCATTTTCACTATTATCCTTTGTTGTGCATATCATGCCATTATCTACCTTTCTTCTTCTTATCATGCATCAAACTTGCTACCAAGGTTTTCATTTTAAAGACCATATGCATTAGCTCACATGTTTGTTTGGACAATCATATGAAACTTCTCTTCATAATCTTTCGTTGCAAAAGTTGACCACAATGCAAAAAATTCAACTCGTTGCTAATTGTTCATGTGGTGTTGAACTCCTCATTCAATTGTAGTTACATTTTCTTGCATTAACTTACACAACTTCTATTCCTTCTTTTTTTTCCATTATTCCATGATCTTATTGACAACCTCCCTCTCCAACACCTTCCATGCATAATACTTAAATGTTTGATTGAAGTAACTACATGCAATTAATTATAATCAATTATAGGCTCTCTACCCCTACTCCTTGTTGGCAATTGTGGCTAAGATAATAAGTTTTCAAACACGAACACCTCTTCTTTCAAGCTTACTTCTAGTTGAATGTCTTTTCTAAAAATATGGGGAATCCAAATTCACCACTAAGGGGTTGTCTAGTGTGTAAGCATTTGCAAGGATGGAGTTCATTGGCATTTCCACATAATTCCATTGTTGTGGTGGTGAAGGTGGATCTTAGCCTTTGTTTTCTTCATGTTCAACCAATTTTACATCATTTAACATAAACCTACTACCATTCACCCATCCTTTTCTTTGTAAATGTGATCATTGTTTTCTTTCAAATAGGCATCCTCATTTTTTTTTGTTTAAACATTTGTGGAAACTTTGTTTGGGCTTATCTTTTCATCCATGGCCTTGTTTAATGGCCATATCCTTGTGACCTTAAACCTTAACACAATGATTTTTTTACAAAACTTACTGCATTGTATAATCTGCCTAATTAATTAGTATCATTTTTGTCAAGTTCAAGATAGTTGTTTATAATCATGGCTTCATCTTTGTTCTTTAAATGTAATTTTGAATGGTTTGAAACAACATATTTCTAGAGGTTGAAGGGCATGCGAGGTGTGAAATAAAAGAATCACCATGCTTAATCCAAAGTCTTATGCTTGTTGTGTTGTTTTCAATGTCACATGGGAGCCATGTCCATTTAGAATCAGTAAATGATGATTAGTTTGGGAAACACAACATGGGACTAACCTTTTGAAGAAAGCAATAAACATGGAGAAGAGGTAAACCATCATCCACACCTTTTGCATTACCATGCAAGTCATTGGCTTGCACATCTTGATCTAGTCCTCTTGTATACACTCACCCTAAAAAATGTAAAATGTACGAATGATGTTCAAGATGTGATAGTCAAGCCCTCTATCCTACAAACCTCAAAGCCTTTGGTTATCCAAATATTTAGCTTTTGATGTTGTCTTTTGAACCAAAATCACCAACTATTTATACATTTCCCTTTTGCAAAAAGGCACAAATAGAATCTACGGGAACTTAGCCGCTCGCATTTTAAGTTGCACCAAGATAATGCTTAGAGCCACTCTTTGCATAACCAAAACCCATTTTACAACCGCTTGGTCCTTTGTTGCCATTAGCACACATGTTAGTCCCATTTTTCATGTCCTTGTTCTCCCATTCATATGGTTTCAAAATGAGAACCACACAACATTGTTCAAACTAGTGTTGGGTAATCAATACAAATAGGAATGGACGTCTACCAGGTAAACTATTAGGGTGGTTCTTGGAACCAAGAGCTTATAAAACTCTATACCAATATTATTACAATTATGAGAAATTTTCGAAGAACTGATATATGGGTGAATCTTTGGAATCTATCATATGATCATCATCCTTGGAAAAATTCCAAAAACGAACTCCAAAATTTGCCTGAAAGGATATTAAATTTAGCACTCCTCTGTTTAAAGTGTGAACACCTTTGGGAAGGAGATGCAAGGTCTCCCCCAAAACTAGCTACAACATAACACCATCTACTAGTAGAGATTTCTGTGAATCTCCACTAATAAAAAATAAAATAAAAAAATAAAAAATAAATAAATAAAACGTGAATTGGAGCCATCAAATCAGAAAGAAAAAATACAGCCTCCTTCGGAAAAAAGTACACAGCCAAGAGAGTGCCAAGAGAGAAGCAAATCTGTTTTTAAAAATCTACAGTTGGTTGCAGCAACTTTAAGCTGCCTCAAAAGTCTATCTAGCATTCCATCCCTGGCATAGAAAACTCATGCTCACAGTAGGAAAAACAAAAATTATGTGCACCTTGGATGTCAGCTTTCTACTTGAATGAGATGAGGGCCTTCCTTGGACCCTAATGTGTCTGTCCCCTGTGTCCACATGATTGTCCATGACTTTTTACCATCATGGTAAACCATAGCCCCCTACAAGCAGATGAGGATCACAGTGGTGGGGAAGGATATATCAAAAAAACCGAAACATGGGAATATGTTGAAGGAAAACCAGCCTGCACAGAGCAACATCTGCCTTGATAAGTACAACAGAGCACTCATTCACACTTGCTATCACCAGGGAGCAACCAAACCAAACCAAACCTTCAGGGATAGACATGCAACATGAAATTCCTTTGACCAGAAGTTGATGTGTACTGTACCAAGTCCACTATTGTCACTTTCAGAAATGTCAGCTTGACAATCAACTGGAACACGAAATGAAAAGAGGATGGCCTTTTGCTCTATCTGTGGAAAAAGGGTGATGGCAACTCAGAACACACCTTTCACATTTTTTGGACCAGTGATCGTGAGTGTGGATCAAAAATGACATCAACTTGAGCTGGAGATTGCTGATGTATTACCATAATGTATGCTGCACTGTCATCCCTGTTATTTACTTAAGAGGATGAGGTGCTGTAGAGGCGTTTGAGCCCTGGGCACACTGCTCGTATCCGTGTCAATGCTGCTGAAGATACCTGTCAGAGATGTCCCACAAATGAAACAATGACACTTTCAGAGAGCTGCCATCTCTTTGCTTCAGCTACCAAGTCCTGACTGCATAACAACAATATATCTTCAACTCATGCACTAGAAGTCTACTTCTAGTATCTCCATCACCAACAATTCCAGTTCCCATGACCAAAACCAATTAGCCCTATCTTCTCCCCTACAGAGGATAAATTCATTCCTGTTGATAAAAAAAATTGCAATTCAAGCAGTAGAAAGAGATAGACCTTCAAACAACTACGAACATCCAATGTTTCTAGAAGACTGCAGCCCAGGACAGCATGCTCCAGCATCTCAGCTTCAACTCCACAATCCTAAAAACAAACACCCAATTTACCATCATGGAAATTGCTTTCATAGTTTTCTGTGCAAATTGCCTAGTCTCATCAACTGTTTTGAGTTGCACAAAACTTGCAGATACTGTAACCAGAAATAGACAAGAGAAACTTGAATTACAGAACTTCAGATGATACCTGCAGACATAGAGTAATGAGGCGGGGGCACTCCAGCTCTAGAATGACCAATGCTGCACAGTGGCTGCCACACCCAAAAGATGAGGCAAGAAGAACATGAGGCAATAGACACAGCATGGACATACAAGAACTTGATTATTTAGCACTGCCTATGGCACACCTGTCTTTTACCAGACTGTAAGACTTTACCAATGGAAAGCAATAACCAAATGACTCTGCAGATTAAGATAGTAACCCCCAAACCCCCTTGTCAACCTAAGCTAATTCTCATCAGATTGAGCTTCACTGGGCTCTAGATCCAACTTTTGCTCCTTACATGACAGTAAGTACTGGAATGCAACCAACAGTGAAATACTCACCTCAAGTTCAGGTATGTTAAGTTGATGCACCCAAGTCGAACCTCCCGAATGTTGTTGGAAAGGGAAAGGTTGAGTGATGAGAGAAAGAGACAGGCAGCATCTCGAGGGATCTTGACTGTTTGAATGTTGGGGCAGCCCACACAGCTGAGAATCTGAAGTGCTCGTACTGATTCAGCAATTTCCCCCACCAGCATAGGGAAGAGGATCTGGTTTGGATTGTCACTATTTTCAGGGCTCACCTGGAGAGCTCCTGCGGGACTCTGTGTGTGCAATCCCAACATTGGATCTTCTGAGCTATTAACAGCCTGATTAAAAAGGCTACACTTTGATTCAGGTGAGATGGAATCATCAGTTGAGGTCAAGCTCCAGACACCTTCCTTCATTTCTTCAGTGCCCAGATTTTCATCACACATGATTTCTTGCATCATCTCAGAAGAAAGAATGGAACCAGGAGATGTGATATCCATAGGGCTTTGCTGATCAATGACAACATCTTCCATACCCATGTCTTCAGATGTTCCCAGTACTAGAGGAATAGGGGGACAAGCAAGGTGGCTCCATAGGTAGTCTGTTACGTGAGCACAGCCATTCAGACTGACTTGTGTAAGATGAGGGCAAAGTGCCAGAACTCCTTCTATTGCAGCACGACCCAGGCTTCCATAGGACATATCCAGCTCCCGCAGCTCAGAAAGTACATTGCCTCCATGTAAGGCATCAAGTGCTGTCTCACTCAGATACTTACATGCTGACAACCGTAATACCTGCAAGGCAAACACCTTTTCTAAGCGGGAAACTCTCCATTGATAAACACTTCCCCATTCTAGATATCTCATCAACTGGACTGGGAACAAGTACCACAGACTCCCTCAGGACAACTGAAATAGTAGTTACATGGACAAGAGCTTTGTCGCCTACTATACAAGACCATGGAGTTTTATTGGGTATGATAGCACTGCTTCACAGGCTTACCACCAGTATATATATCTTGGAAAAATTGACTTGGTGAGGGTTAATTCCCACTTTACATAGTCACTCTTTCATGCTGCTCAGCAAAAGGAGTGCATGAGCCAGGTATGTTGAAGTACCTTCAGATGTGGGCAAGCCTCAAAAATGGGTGAAAGGTCGATGAGGAAAGTGTAGGATAGATCCAGCATGGTTAGGTCACAGAGCTTTTTGAGCGACAGTAATCCTCGAGGCCCTACCGCATGGCAGGTAGCCAAGATCAAGGACTGTATGGCTGGGCATGCTGCTGCTGTGGCAGCCAGGCAGTCATCTCCCAGTTTGCTGAACAACAAAAAACCACTTGTAATCAGCATAGGACATGTACAGACTGCAGTGTTGAGGAGCTGCAAAAGAAACATTTAAATCGACCCAAATTCTAAGGCAGCAAGGAAATGAAAACATCATGATGACTCTCATGGAAAAACACATAAGCAAACTATGCTTCTTTAGGAGACTCTGAAATAGAGTATCTTGTCAAATGGTACCTGCAATAAGAGGCATCCAGAGACAGTAGGCGAGGGCAACAAATGGAGGCTTGGGAGAGCACACCACATCCACGTAAATCAAGGACAGTCATCTGAGCTGCCTCAATCTCCAGTTTCGTTAAGTGGGGGCATATTCCAAGATTTAAAGAGGGAAGCCCCACCTGTATGATAAAATCCAACCCATTTCCCCCACCCATGTGCCCAACCATCTGGTTAGTATAGGTGAACTTCAATGATGCATATGGGAGTGAGAAAAAAAGCATTTCAGCAAATTGAAACCAAGAAAACAACCATTAAAAAAAGAGTAAAAAGAGGTAAAAGAAAAAGAGAGCAAGAAATAGACCGGAGTAAATGTGGCATCCATGAGACGGTCACACCCTTCCAGCTGGAGGCGCTGCAGGATGGGGCAGGAGAGTGAGAGAGAGGAAATGTTGCGGCAACCTACAAGCGATAGTGTGCTGAGTGATGATGTAGAAAGATTCACACTTGTCAAGCCCTGCATACAGGATTTTGGAATTGGACCCAAATTAGTCAATACATTGGGTTGACAGTGAATGGCAGTCTAATCTAGACTACAGCTCAATTGAGAACTGACAAAAGCTAATCAGTCTGAACCCATGCTGAAACCTCTGATTTGTTCATTTGTTGTGGTCTATAGAGACTAACAAGAGTGTCACACATACATCGCAGTTATCGAGAGTCAGGCAGTTAAGCTTTGGGCAGCCACCACCATCACCGAAGACGTTGCATACTGAGTCTGTTAATGACTCGCACTCAGTAAGATCAACCTCCTGGAGCCATGGGCATTGTAATGCCATGCTCACCAGCCCGGTTTGCTGTCTCAATTGCAATTTCTGAAACAACCAGTGTCAATAATGTCATTACCACACAATGTATAATGTACAAAATCAAAACAGAAGCCATGTTGTAAATTGTACACATCTATGATATTGGAGAGAAAACTCCACTACAATACTTTGAAGGCAATATTTGTGTCAGATCCAACCAAACCAAAATAAATACAAGAAGAATGGATGCAGTCATAACATTCAAATCCTACAAACTGCAAGACAACCAACCCCAATATTGTGACCATGCACAACCAGCAAATAAATAGGCAAATATATAAATACTAGAGTAACCAGATCCTATTCCCCATGCATATGATTATTATTTTTGGTGCTAAAAAACAAAAGCATCCCATGTATATGTTGGGCTCTCACTATCTACTCTGAGACATAATAAGCTTGATGAAGTTGCAGAGAAATCTACACAACAATTAAAGATAACACGACAATGAGTGCAGTCATAACCTTATGAGAGTCGCTCACAAAGTGACAGACCATCACCTTCATCACGAACGGCAGTGATGAGCTGCCATGACTACCCACTGAGTTCATCAGCTCCCAACAGTGGGTGTAGATAAGCATATAATAATC
>Ga0116231_10007989_pt1 | contig 18862 bp, 18 predicted proteins | sample S1TSphgellanicum_2_FD_89695 | JGI IMG/M metagenome (GOLD analysis project Ga0116231, IMG submission 89695) | Host-associated microbial communities from peat moss isolated from Minnesota, USA - S1T2_Fd - Sphagnum magellanicum MG | ecosystem: Host-associated > Plants > Peat moss > Unclassified...
CCTTGCTCTCTCACTCCTTCTCTGATCCCACGCCATCGCCAGCAAAACGCTGCAAAACGCTCGCTTTCTTTCACAGACGGACGGACGGACAGTTATTTAGGAACTGTCCGTCCGGCTGGATGGATGACGATTCCAGTTGGATGGATGACGGTTCGAGCGAAGGTTGGAACTTGGAATGGGGTAGCGTTCTGCAGCAGAACGTCACGTCACGGACGGACGGGAAGACATAGTGAATTTATATGTAAGATTTTTATCATCTTGGGCTTACATTAATACATTAATGTATAAAAGAAGGGTCTATTAGTAGACCCTTCCGAATTTGAGATCCCTCAAGCCAGTAGGTTGAAAATTTTATTGATAGACCCATTTTCTATGTAAAGCATTGTTCCGACTGTGACATTGTAAAGGGACAGTGCTACAGTAGCAATGAAAAATGGTAAGTTGATGGGTAACTTTCACCCGATGAAAAGTACTCTAAAGGCGACTTTAGACAAGGGTCCAAGGTCCAGGGACCAATGAATTCAGGCAATCTTATTGGTTGAAAGCTTTAAATCGGTCTCAAGGCCTTTAAATGAGGGTCCAAGACCAAAAAACTGGCAAATTGAGGCTAAACTTGCATGGCACCTGTTTTGGAGGGAAAATCAATTGGTTCAGACCAAAAAACAGAGAGCTCCTGATTTGGAGAACTAAGAATCAAGTTAAGAAGAAAGGTAGAGGCCAACTCAAGGATTCAATTTGCTTCAAATCAGTCCAAATTGGTTCCTATCGGAAATTGGGACCTGGACCCTCATCTAAAGTGGGCCTAATAGGCTGAAGAATACATTCCGAATTGTGTAAGTCACCGCTCATGTGATGTCAGCAAACAAGATTTCTTCAGCCTAAGGAGAGCCCAAAATATACAAAAGAAAAAAATGCTGCAGTGGGGCAGAATTGAGGGGAACATAGTGAAAAAAATCGCCAAGAAGAGTACAATTCACATTACATCATAAGTTAACTTGTGTGAAAAGAACGGAACACAAGAACGCTCTCGATTTCTCCTTCCCTTTTTTCCCTCGTTCCCTTCCTACTTCCAGCTCTTTTTGCAGCAGCTGCTGGCTGCTTCGTGTGGGCGATGAACACCGGAGGAGCAGGCCAGGGACGTGACGGGAATGTGAAAGAAAGAGAGTGAGTCAGGACAGAAGGATCGGTTTTGGAAGAAAACAAAGGAACCAAAATAACACCGCCATGGTCGCATAGTTGTTCCTAAAGGAAGGCGCATAGTTGCGCATCCAATCTAATTACAACATCTTCTGTTCTGGTAAATGCTGCCCCTCCTGAAGCTTCCCTGTTTTTTTAATATTCTTTTGTGATTTTCTTTTGCTTCGGATTGCTGAGTAGCGCACCACCAATATAGATATATCTGATCGGAAAAAAAGGGTACACCTCCTCTCCGTCCGCTGACTTGATGACCTAATTCAAGAACATGCCTTGGGAGAGTGAGCGGATCTGTCTACTACCTATTGCTGCTGCTTGAAAATGAGAAGGCATTCTCGCTCTCTCTCTCTCTCTCTCTCTCTCTCTCTCTGTCTGTGCAGTAGATGGGTATGATTTTGTTTGCTACCGTGGTTTTCATCCGTGACCTAATTAGGGTTTCTGTCTCAAACTCTAGTTGGGTGGTTTGAATGGCATGGGGGTTTTGTGGTTTTTCTAGGGTTTGAGGAGGGGCGGAATGATGGGCTCAGAAGAAGATGATGGGCGTTTGTACACGTCCACAGACATGATGGAGAGCTTGACTCTCGATTCAGAGCCACATCCTTTCCTATCCAACAACAGTGACTACCGAAATGCAATGTCAGGAGGAGGAAGCTTTTTCTCATCATCACTGCAAGATTCGCATCCACTTGCAGCTAAACTGGTGGACACACATCGATTAGGGTTTCAGGATTCTGTGAGGAGCAGTGGTAGCTTGCGAGAGGATTTGGTGGAGCCACCATCATATGCTGATGCCATTTTTGCTCGAGATTTGAGCCATACTACAACATCGGTTTTCTCACAGACAGATTCATTCTCAGATGTGCTCACAATCACAGTGACCAACCCACAGAAGATTCCAGAGTCAGGTGCATCACTGGCTGCCGGGGTTAGCTCCTCATATGTGACCTACTTGATCAACACACACACAAATATTTCATCTTATCAGGGGACAGATTTCAGTGTCCGGCGACGCTTCCGGGATGTGGTGACACTTGCAGATAGGCTTGCAGAAAGCTTTAGAGGTTTTTTCATTCCGCCTCGGCCAGATAAGAATGTTGTGGAGAGCCAGGTCATGCACAAGCATGAGTTTGTTGAAAACCGGCGTGCAGCATTGGAGAAATACTTGGGCAGATTGGCTGCACACCCTGTGCTTCGCCGAAGTGATGAACTCCGTTTGTTCCTGAAAGCTGAGGTGAATTATTCTTTGAATCTTGCACAATTGTTCTTCTCAGGGAATGTTGACTTGTTTGGCCCATACACTGCATGAGAACTGCAAAATGATATGTCATGAATATTCATGTGCGAACTTGGCTCCTTATTGGGATCAAGAGTCCTTCATTCTGCATGTTCATGAGCATCATCAGGTCATGCCATTGGAATTTAGACTCGACAGCTTGTAAATAAACAAAACCTTTGTGGACTTTCTGTTTTATGCAACAAAAAGACTTTCTTTTTTTTCAGGGTAAATTGCCTCTTTTGCCAACAACAGATATGGCATCACGCATGCTAGATGGAGCAGTGAATCTTCCTCGACAGCTTTTTGGGGAAGGCAGTGTGATCCTCGCACCCCAAGAGGCCGTGCAGCCTGCAAAAGGTGGCCGAGATTTGGTACGATTATTCAAGGAGTTGAAGCAGTCAGTTACAAATGACTGGGGTGGCACCAGGCCTGCTATCATTGAAGAAGACAAAGAGTTTCTTGAGAAAAAGGAGAAATTGCAAGACCTTGAACATCACCTTAGTGATGCCTCCCAACAGGTAGCTTGGAATCCTCTACAACACCTTGAATTCAAAGGGGGGTTTAGCAGGAATTGACAGGGCCATAACCCAAACTGTAATCTTAAAAGGTACAAGCAGTGCAGAAGTTGAGTGTTGATTTATGGTCTGAGTGAGGGGTGCAGGCAGAGGCTTTGGTGAAGGCACAGCAAGAGGTGGGAGAAGTGATGGGTGAGCTTGGGCTGGCCTTCATCAAGCTTGCCAAATATGAGACAGAAGCAGGGTACACACCTGTACATGCTGCTGAAGCAAAATGTGTTGCCACCGCAGCTGTTAAGGCTAGTCGCTTCTACCGGGAATGCAATGCCCAATCTGTACGGCACTTGGTGAGGCCTCAGTCTTCCCAATTTGCTTTCCTCTTCCTGTATTTGTTTGTTGCAACGCTTCCAAGCAGTGTGTCTACTTCTTATTTGTGAACTCTGAGCTACCCCATCACCTCCAGAAGAAGTAACATCTACAAATACATGTATCAAATTTGTGGCATTATCAATTGGGCCTGCTAGGGCAATGAATCAGTGTTTTTCTTTTCTCATAGGATACTCTCATGCTGTCAAATTAATGCCTGAACTTTGTATATTTTCAGGATGAGCTGCACGAGTATTTAGGGCTTATGCAGGCTTTGCACACAGCATTCACAGACCGCTCCAATGCCCTTCTGACAGTGCAGACATTTCTGTCTGATGTGGCTGCAAACAACATGCGGATTGAAAAACTGGAGGCAGCGTCCAACAAAGTCTTTGGTGGAAGCAAGACTCAGAACCGGAAGATCAGTGAGCTCAAGGAGGCAGTCAAGGTCACTGAAGAAGCACGTGACCTTGCCCAGAAAGAGTATGACTGCATCAAGGTATTTTTTTGCAGTCTGGCGCTAGAAGTCCAAAGGCTTGAAAGTTATTTCTGATGCTCTTGAATTCCTGTTCATGGCCCAAGGGTCCCATGAGTATTGTTAAGATAAGCTCCCAAGGTCCACAGTTATGGGTACATAGTATGTCTTAAACTGGCTGAACCAGCACTTTACTGTGGCATGTGTAGGAGCATAACCGGGCAGAGCTGGAAAGGTTTGATGAGGAGAGGCGACGAGATTTTACCAACATGCTTCGGGGGTTTGCCCATACACAGGTACCTTATATGCCCTTTTGCAATGGACTAGGTTTCATAGTTATCTGATGTTTGTCATGTTTCAAATATGAGACTTTGCAGTACAGACATAACATTTTGAGCCCAACACTTTTGTGCAGGTGGGATACGCAGAAAAGATTTCTAATGTTTGGGCTAAAGTAGCTGAAGATGCAAGGGGCTATGCAGGCAGATCTACAGATGCAAGTCCCTCAGGTCTTTCATCAATGCCAACTTAGGGTTTAGGTTTCTCAACTAGGGCTCTAGGCTGCCACTGTCAAAAAACACTGTAGTTGAATAAACTGTGGATTGATCACCTTTCCTGCATTCTCTTAGGACACAAGTTTTTACACAATGGCTGTGTGAGTTTTTTTACTTTTAAATAAGCTACAGCAGGATATAGATTGGTGTAGTTGCTTCAAGCAAGGAGATTGAAGAGACCATTGTCTCTCTTACTCTCACTAGAGCTTGGATTTCTGTAACTGTGGCATGTGTAATTGCAGAAACGAAATTGCTCAACCAAGAACTGATAGTGGGTTGGATTGTTGTTTGCATTGGCATGAAATGAAATCGGAGTCAGTGCTAGAAATGACATGAAATCCTCACATGCATATGATTTTGAAGGCATGCATATGAATGTGTTGCCAAAATTCCATGAACACACATAGTTTGAAACAAGCTTTTGGTATTGATAGAAACACCTTTTGACAGAGTTGGAAAAACTTTAAAAGTCTCTTGGGATTCTCTTGGAGCTCTTAGAATTATATGATGTCAAACTCTCTCAAGAGCAACAAAAGGTCTCTCACAAGCTTTCTTCACACGAGCTTTGAAAGATGTGTTTCTTCACACTTCCTTCCTTTCTCTGCCATTCATTGTTCTCACCGAGATGCCTGTTGCCAGCAGCAGCATAGATGTTTGATAGCAGCATATAACAAGCAGCATTTTCAGGCTTCAATTTGAGAATTTGTTTAGCAATGTGTTCTGCCATCTCCACCTTACTATGAATTATGCAAGCACTTGTGAAAAGCTGTCCATGCAGCCTCATTGGGTTTACAGGGCATTTCCTTGATCATTTTCTCTTCCTCCTGTGGATTTCCAGCTTGGCTGAGAAGCTCAACCATGCAGGTGTAATGTTCCAAATGTTTGCAGAAATTGTATAGACTGTGTGACCATCAAAGCATAACAGTGCATGATGCCTTCATGCAATTCATGTACCACACCTGCATGGCTACAAGCTGACCAAAGACAAAAAAACTTGGCAATTGATCTCATTACTCCTCACAATCCTTTACACAAGAAGAACATTGGAAGTAGATCTAAATGAAAATCCCTCTTGAAAGATCTTTGCAATTGGTTACTTTGCTTCTCACAATCAAGTGCACAAAAGATCATCAGAAGTCGACACAAATGCATATCCCTCTCCAGAATCTGAAATCGATCCAAATCTGATCCCCCTATCAAGCATCCAAAAACCACCCAAATCAACTCTTCTCTCTCCCATCACCACCATCTTGCTGTGAATTTCTCAGCCTGGCAACTCCACACTGAACATTCTCCTGCGAAGGATTCATCTGTTGCAATTGCCCTAAAACCCTCAAAAAATCTTTAAACCCTAAAACCCTCCAGAAACCCTAAACCCTAAAATCTTGAAAGCTGAAGAAGTAATATTAGAGTTATCTGGATAGGTATAGAGTTATCCATAAAGTCACCCTATCTTTGGGCCTTAGTTTGACCCTCTAAACCCTCTTTATCCCCAATTTGAGTGTATCCAAATTGGGTACTGCTTCATGAAACTGGGTATCAGTTCAGAAGATTTGCAGGATCTTATTCTGATAAGGCTTGATTTGACAAGGAGTATGAGAAGCAGTCAAGGCGCAGGTAAAGCAAATCCCAAACTGGGGACCAATTTAAATGAAAAAACTAGTTGACATTTCATGCAACTGGAAATTGAAATTTAATTGATTCAAGTTGAATTGAATTGAATTCAACTTTAATTATGTTAAAATTCAATTGAATTGAAATTCTTAAATTTAATTCAAATATATTGAATGGAATTCAGATTGTGCATTAACATAATTCATTGTGAGAAACTACAACTAGACATCTTTGAGATCTTTGAAGACATTTTTGACAAATTTCAAAAATTTTGGAATTCTTTTTTGGATGATTCCAAATTGGAATAGTTTTGTGACAGATTCTAGTTTATAACTGTCTAAAAGACGACTAATCAAACCTAAAACTATTCTACCCAAACCAACTTTGATGAATCATTGGCATTGGAATAACACTTTGCTTTCACTCTATTACACAAGACAAACACCTTATCCACCACTGACAATTGGCAATTTTTTTGGAAATATTTAATATTTCCAAGAAATGGGTTTGGCAATCTCATTTTTAATATTCTAAAAATTTGACATTTAAGAACGATTACACAAGGAACACTTTTATTTTGTAGAAGGTAGGTGGTAATTAGTGACTAAAATAGTCATTCTTTTGGAGGTGTTTGAGAGTTCAATTCTATCATTCATTTTGGCTAGGCTATTTCTAAATTTTCTTTTTTTTCATCTTTCCCTTTTGGGAATCATATAACTTCGAACCACAGTGGCAAGTACCATATGTATCAAGATATGCTAACAATGCTTAATTATAGTTCCATATATGACTTTGTATAATCATGTACACACACTATGGATTGTAACTTCATTTAGTTTAGATGTTGCTACATGATATTATTGTGTTACAATATAGCACAACAATATGAGGTTCGTGGGCTTTAAGTTCATGGATATGGTTCCATTCAAAGCATCATTCAACAACTCATGATCCTTGTACTAGTTTTAAATGCAAGGAGTGATAATACGAGACAAAATGTTTACTATAATCTATGATATATGCCATGTGAGTGGAGGGCCACATGGTTAGTGACCTTAGAATTAATCTACTTGCTATAACAAAGGGCAATGGTTTTTCAACAACAACACAATGAGCATTTTCTATTAGCAACAACATGACAAACTTTAACAATAAACAATGAACACTTTTCAAAACATGATGAACATGAACAATGTACCTCATTTGTTTTAAAACGAACAAGATGAGTAGAAATCACAACGCAATGAACACCAACAATCGGCAACACAAAGAGCACCAACAACTAACAACAACACAATGGACATTTGCAACCGGCATAGCATGATGAACTTCAACAACAACATGGTGACCATTAACAATCAACAACAACATGATGAACATTTGCAACTAATAACAATATGATGAACATTTGCAACCAATAACAACAATATGATGAACTTCGACAATAACACAATTAGCGCCTTCAAAAACATGATAAACATTAAAAACAACATATTTGGATTATAATATCACTTCCCATGTGGTAAAAGGGGTGCCTCTAGTCTGCACCTTACACCTAAACACAACCTACACCCTAAACCTAAACCATGCCTCTATCATTAACCCTAACTCTTATTTAAGCCTAGACACCCTACTCTTAGATCCCTATCAGACATGAGGGTTATTTATATAACATACCTAAATACCAAAATTAAAAGACTTGATTATTTGTGAACTTCGTATCTCAAGTTACATACCTTAAAATTTGGGTGTCATCATAATCGACCAAACAATATTCCATAAGAGTGACCTTTTTGATTCTTTGATTTGAGAGACGTTAGTCCCTCTTCTTGGTATCTATGTAGGGGACTCAATAACATTTTTTCACAATTATTAACCATATTTAAAGCCTTTTATTCCTTCCCTCATCTACACCACCTTGATGAAACTAGGGTTTGGGGTTTGGGGTTTAAGAATGTGGAGTGTTTTTTTATCTAGGCCAAAAGAATGTGAAAGTAAACTTTAATAGCTTTGTTGGGTGACAATATTGTTATCACTGAGTGTAGTTGCCTCAACATAGAATTCCACACATTTTTTTAACGCATTCAAACTTGCATTAACATGAACTACAATACAAGCTCGTTGAACATCTTCTTTCGCTCTCTTCACACCCTTTAGAAACTCCTATTATTCTCATCATCACCTTTTGCCCTTGTTATTATTGTTGTTGTTGAGTTGCTTCCAATTGCATTTTGTGAATTGTCATAATATTCATAAGCTTGGTCTTCCAAAGCAAAATCTTTCATAAAAAACTGGTCCATTTGAACTTGGCCAAGATAACAAATTGATACCCAAACACTGAATTATAAATAAAAATGACCCAATAAAAAAAACCTAATCAAAATCACCTAATCAAAATGGTTTTGAAATTGATTTGTCCAAGATAATTAATTGGTCAAATTTAACATGATCAAAATTTGGTTACCTAGTAAAAAAACTATTGATTTTTGTAATGATGAATTAGGGATAAATATATCAAAAATGAAAAATGTTTTTAAACAAATTGTCAACTATGAAAAATTAGGGATACATGCACCATCTAAAAGGGATTATTTTAGTCATGCCCTTTATAATGCTCGCCAATATACCACTTTTGATGAAAAGGTCAATTCTAAACTACAACCAATGAGCATCAAAGTTGCACAATTTTCAATGAATAATCTTGAATAACATGGCCAAAAAAAGCTAACAAAGGAAAGGTAAAATGGACAAAGTTTGTTTGGATGCAAATTTGTAACCACAAAAGTTGAACAAACTAATGAAAACTAGTGTTGGTCCAAAACCAGACCAAATTTTAATTAGTTCTTAGGCAATGAATTGGTTAAATAGCATCTAGGGTATTATTTGGGTTGATACCCTAATTTATGAATATCAAATTTAAGGTACCCTATGGCAAATATTAACTTTAATTTTATGCAAACAACTTCAAAACAAGTATTAGAATAAGGTTTTAAATATTGGTTTTCAGATCTACTAAAACTCCATTATTAGTAGTTTTAACATGTCCTCTACTTGCAAGTATTAACCATATTTTATTATGCAAATCCTTGGTTCTTATTAGTTTTCTCCACATACCTCAACCTTTTTTGCCAAAAAAGTAACATTCTTAAAAAAAAACCAATGTGCAAAAAAAAAATGATACATAACAAAAACAAGTCAGAGAGGAAATGCTACCCTATTTCCTTCCAAAACCCTATTTGAAAATAAAACAACTAGAATTCAAAAAAATCTACCTCATGTTCAAATTTGAACTAGTTGTCAAATTATTTACATGTGTAGTCTTATTACCTATTTGTCCGATCTTACTTTGCCTACCTATCCCTAACACCTAATTCATTAAGAACCAATTTTTTTAAAAACAATTTAAATGTTGATACCCAAATAGGGTATATGAATAACCCTTGAGTTTGATCCTTAATTAACCCTAAACTCCTTACTCCTAACCTTAGTTAACCTTAAACTTTTTACTCCTAGACCTTAAGGTGGATGTGGGGTTTAGGTTTAAAGTTCATTAAAAGAAATTTGGAAATAAACGACTACAATTTTAATTTTGTAAAAAAATTTAAGTCATAACAAACACATGTAATTGTAAACCCTACACTCAATTTGGACAAATGGCAAAATCAACCAATCGCAAAAAAATTCCACGTGGCATGTATAGTCACAATGGTAATTGTATATTATTTGCAATTGTAGGGATTTTTCATCCATTAACTAGTTGTAGAATTGCACAACTACATGTATGACTACATAAAATATTAGGCAACATTTAAAAGTCAATTAAATTTAAATAAGTTAATGTAGTATTTTAAAATCAAATATGTTAAATAATTTTTTTATATTTATAAAATAATGCAATATAATAATTAATATTATTAATAATAACTCCATAATTTTTCATCTCATGAACTGTTGACACATGTCACTAGCTAATTAAGGTAGGTTAGTAAACCATTTAGTCTAGATACCTAGGTACTTGTAAGTAGCACCTAAGTTAAATAACCTAGTTATATAAAATATATAGAGTCAACATACCACCTAAGTTAAATAACCTAGTTATATAAAATATATAGAGTCAACATACCATTGTTGACCACAACTATGTTACTTGTGAAGTTTGATCCTTAGACCCCAAGGATGGTATCAATTCCTTTGCCATCAAGTCATCCTACTTGATTTAAAAACATAGTAGGATACATTTTATTTAACCCATACTTGATTTTAAACATTGCAAAAACATCAAGTTTGATATTTCATATTTTATTGATATTTGTTCAAATGGAGAAATTAAAATTTTATTCTATTGTACTTTCAATAATGTACACAATTAAATTTTTTTTCAAAAATGTACATTAATTTATATATTAATTTTTTTGTTAAATTAAAATACATTTCAATGATGATTCATTGAAAAAAAAATTTCAAAACACATGATTTATAAATGGAAAACATTTTATGGCTAATTTTTATAATAAATAAATAAATAATCTCCCATATTTTAATCATTCATTTCATTAAAAAAATAATACAATGCAATAATAATATATCATAATTTTAATTAATTCACATATAAATTTTATAAATGGATAACATATTAATCACATTTCACAAAAATAAAAAAACATTAACCTAAAACTCTAAGAACCTTAAACCTTAAATTCAAGAACATAAACTATTTTTTGGTATTCCAAAGACACACCCCACCTTCTTTCTCACATAGAAAGGGAAGATGGGTGAGAATCTGATCATTAATCTTAAAGATTAATCCTTAACCCAAAAACCCTAAATCTAAATTTAAATTCTAAACCCAAAAATCATTAACCTAAGAAAAACCCAACGATTCTAACTCTAAACCATTAACCTTAAACTGAACTAACAATAACCTTTTCTCAATATTTTTTTAAAAAACAAAAAAGCCCCAATATCCCTTTCCAATGGAGAAGGAGGATGGGTAGAACTTAAACATTAGTCTTCTTTGGGATGTACACATTGTTATCCCAAACTTTTGAAGAAAAAAAAACATTGTACTCCACCATTGAAACTGACCTAGAATATGATTTAACTAAAAATATTTCAAACCTACCAAGAACATCTACAAATGTGAAAATAAGAGCTTCAACTCCTTGAGTTTCACAACATCTATGATTCTTTACCTCTCTTACGCAAAGGATTAAAAAAAAAGATTCAGGAATATAAAAAGATGAAAAAAAGTAACAAAATTGAAAACTTAATAAATGTTGCTTCTTTTCCTTCCATTTCATTTTCATCATCATCTTCTTTTTTTTCCCTTTTAATTCTTCTTTTCATTCTTGTTTTCACACCCAAAAAATGACAATAAAATAAAATAATTTTTCATAAGTTCCTTTTTTTGGTGTTTGTTTCACAAACCTCAAATAAATAAATAAATAAATAATTTTCTTCTATAACATCATCAACATCTTCTTCTGCTCTTGTTTCACAAAACAAAAAATAAATAAAAAAAAGGAAAGTGACATTGACATACTTGACATGGTGTGTGGGTGGGCTGGTTGCAAGTGGGTGATGGCGAGTAGGCAGGGCAGGGTGTGGGTGAGAGACAAAGTGGGGGCAGGCATTGATAGTCATTGAAACAACATGCATCGACAATGAGGGCGTGAGAGCAATAGCAACAAAAACAAAGATGGACAAGAAAGAGGGGCAATGGAAGCAATAGCAAAGAAAAAGGAGGAGGTGGTAACGAAAAACAATTTATATTTATAAATATATACATATTTTAAAAATATTTTTAAAAAGAAAAAAAAGGGAAAATGAGGTAGGTTGGAGGGGTTTAGGTTTGGTGAGGTGGGAAAAAATCTATTGAAAAGGTCAAAAAAATTCCCCACCAAGTTTAGTTTCATCCACAAACGAAACCTAAAACAATCCAAATGGGATTGGTGCATTTTTCCCATGATATATGGAACTCACCAGGTATCACAGGAAAACAAAGGGGGGAGGGGGGCCAGATCTTTTGGGAAAGTGGGCATTAGAGTTATCCATAAAGTAACCCTGTCTTCGCCCCTCATGTTACCCCCTATCCCCTCTTTTAGTGGTATCCGCAAAGTAAAGACAATTGATTAAATCTCAATATAATATGAAATGCTGCAACTCAGTCTGCTGCAACGCAAAGTTCGAGACTAATTATAGTAGTTGTACAATTAGGAGCAGCGAAAATATATGTAGCAGCAGTGGAGGCGCCGCTCATGAAACACGGAAGACAGGATGAAACTCAGTTTACCACCAAAATTGATGGTTTTTTGAGTTTCATCCCCCCTTGAATGCTAATGCACTTTTTTGCAGGTTTTTTTTTGAATCTCACCCTGTGTATGACCAAACTCAGGGTTCTGGTGCTGTGTTTTTCTTCTTTCACACGGATAACTCTTGGGTCGCGCACATGATTATGAAAACCTTAACTTCTGCCTGCCTGCTCCTTGAATTTAGCTGGCAGAAAAGGAGGCAGGCAGACAAAATGCGCACATTAGGAGCATCATGTTCTTCAGTATCCTCCAAGTTGACAGGCTCCTGCGCAGATCCACCCACCGAATCAATTGGAACACACCATTGTCCATGCCTCCAGCAGTGCCACAAGCCTTGGCAGTCTTGCCCCAAATCATTACACATCGCTCAAACCATGGCCATTTGCATTGACTTGCACTGGATTCTCCATGCTCCTGTTTCGATTGATTAAATTTCATCCTCATTTTATGTACTTTGGACTAAACTTGAGCCCAAGTGCACAGAGGGGTCAATGGAAATGCCTCCTCAAGCCTCAATAAAAATTCTTGCCACTGCTGCTGTGTCAAGCTGTTCATGCTATTGGCAAGAAACTTCTCCTCAAACAAATCCATCAACAACGTTATAGAATCATCTTTCCAATCTCTCTTGGATTTGGGTGGAGCCAGAGGTGTTGTGTGAGGCACAATAGACAAGGGAAGTGAAGAGCTTCAACCCATCATCATCTGGGTTAGGAAACTTGGCTCTTGAGAAGGTTCCATGGTGAGAAAGACAAACAAAAAAATGTGATTCAAAGAAAAAATTTGAGAAACATAGTGCATGTATTGTGTACAATGAGAAAGACAAAAAAAAATGTGATTCAAAGGAAAAATTTGAGAAGCAGAATGCTTGTATTGTGTGCAGTGAGAAAATGGCTATGGAATGCAGGCAAGTGAGCACGTTGGAGCACGAAGGTGAATGGTGAACCTGTATTGTGTGCAATAAAAAAATGTTTATGGAATGCAAGCAGGTGAGCACGCTAGAGCACAAAGGTGAATGGTGAAACTGTGTATTGTGTGCAGTGAGAGAATGGTTATGGAATGCAGGCAAATGAGCAGGCCAGAGTGACCTAGCCCCCATGACTGCACCAGTTTCGTTTGGGATGATCTCAAGTTTATCCCAATTACTAAATATGCTGCAAAAATTAAGGTCATTTTTTTTCCCTCACTTACTTCAAGGCTACCCATAAAAAAATTCTATTCCATTACCCAAGCATTTCAAACTGCAACTACCTACCTCCACCCCACCAAAAACCCTAAACCTCGTCGCCACTCAAGAGCAAAAACGATGTTGTAAAAGATGTTGCTATAGAAGTGACGTTGAAGTGCTATTGCAAAAGACAATGTTGCAAACGCAATGTTGAAACAATGTTGCAGAAGACATTATTGAATTAGTGTTGCAGAAAATGCTCCTCCAAAAGATAATTAATGCATATGTGACAAGTGTACATCAATTTTATTTTATTTTTTGCTTCTTTTTCACTATTGTTCCCTTGCAAAGAATATAATTACGAGTGTTGCACTTGTTTTCATCTTCTATCGTCCTTATGAGATTACGGTAGAAGATGACGACAAATGCAACGTTCGTTGTCATGTTTTTCTTTTCTTATGAAACCAAGGCAGAAGACAATGACAAGCCTCCCCACTCATCATTATCTTCTATAATTATATATATATATATATATATATACAAAAACCCAAAAGAAGACAATGAGCCTTCCGACTTGTCATCATCCTCTACAACCCAAGGTAAAAAACCTTGATGTTGGTTTTTCTTGGGTTGCAAGAGATGACAACGAACCTGTCAGCATGTCTTCGTCTCTTAAACAAATTTTGTGCACACAAAGTGAGTAGTTGAAAAATGCAAGGAAAGAACAAGTCTCTTGGTTTTTTTCCTCAAATGCAAAAGATGACAACGAACCTCTTAGTTCATCGTCATTTTTCTTTTTTTCTTAGGTGTAGAAGATGACAACGAGCTAAGAGGCTTGTCCTCATCTGTTTGTTTTTTCTTTAGATGCAGCAGATGACGATGAGCCCCTTTGGCTCGTCATCATCTTTTTGTTTTTCTCTCTCAAGTGTAGAAAATGACAATGAACTAAGAGGTTCATCATCATCTGTTTTCTTTTTTCTCAGGTGTAGCAGATGATGACGAGCCCCTTGGCTTGTCGTTATCTCTTTGTTTTTTTTTAGGTGTAATAGATGACAGCAAACATCCCTAATTCGTCATCATCTCTTTGTCTTTGTTCTTCAAGTGTAGAAGATGACGACCAGCTAAGAAGCACGTTGTCATCTATTTTTTTTCCCTCATATGTAGCAAATAATGGCGAGCCTCCTTAGCTTGTCGTCATTTCTTTGTTTTTTTTTTCTCAAGTGTAGCAGATGACAACGAACTTCCTTCGCTCATCGTCATCTCTTTGTTTTTTTCCTCAAGTGTAAAAGATGACAATAAGCCAATAGGCTCATCATCATTTTATTTTTTCCTTGGGTGTAGCAGATGACGACTAACCTCCCTAGCTTGTTGTCATTTCTTTGTTTTCTTTCTTAGACATAATAAATGATGGTGAGCCTCCCTGGCTTGTTGTCATCTTTTTCTTTTTTTTTTAGGTGTAACAGATGACAATGAGTCAAGGAGGCTTGGTCATCGTCTTTTGGTTTTTTTCCTCAAATGTAAAAGATGATGACGAATTGGGAGGCTCCTAGCTCATTGTCATCTCCTGGGTTTTTTTTCAAATGTGAGCTCATTGGTTACATCACCACCTAATGCATCATTATTGTACTTTCTTGTACATGGGGATGTCATTACCCCCTTCCTATCACACCACACCCCCACAGTTATATCCAGAACTGTTGCACAAAACTCACATCTCATTTAAAATTGCAAGTATTTTCAAAAATTGGGCTACAATTTAATTCTCTATCAAGGAGATTCCATGTTGTTGCTACAATTCTAAATTTTTTTCTCCTAATTTGGAAGATCTAAAACTCAATATAGATCTGTACACATATGTCCTCACAAGTATCAGGATGTTTGCTTAGTTACAACATAGGTAACCCCAAATGTAAATAGAGATTGACTAGTATGTTGAAAATGTCAATACTCAAAACTCACCCTAAACCCTAAACCATGCATTCCCCCCCTTCTATCTTGAATGTTTCTATGTTTTCTCTAGTGATTCTTGGATTTCACATATTGCTTCATGGTAGAACTTGTAACAAATTAAGACCCTTCCTTTTCATATAAAAAACAATGGCATTATGAACACATTTTGAGTTGGATGTGCTTTTTTTAAAAGAGCCCATAATGAGTTTTAACCAATTGAAAGCTCACATTGCATTCTAGCCACCCAGAGAGATTTGTAGAATAATGATCAGGAACCTGATGTAAGCATTTCACCAAGTTTAAGGTTTAAGGTTTCTAAATTCATCTCCAAAATGCTTCACACCTCAAAAGCAAGAACCAAAGTCTAATTTCAGAAGAGCACTTGTCATCCATCAATAAGAAAGATTAATGAGATGAGAAAGTGCAGTTGCCACCCATCAAAATTTTTGATTCATAAGGTCCAACATTTCAAAATGGGTGGTGGCATAATTCTTTTAGATAGGAATTTTTTTTTTATTTTATTTTGAGAAGGGGTGGTGGTCCATACTAATTCATCGTTGTCTCCTACTGTTTTTTTAAATTTATTGTACACAAAAGCACCACATGTCATGCCCGAGATTTAATGTAATTATTAATAAATTTTCAATTATAAAAATAAATTTAATAATATAACTTTATGATTTTATATTAATTCAATTCAATTATAATGAAAAATATAGTTATAGTAATTAAATTTTATAAGTATAATATATTAATTAATTATAATAAAAAAATAAAACTTCTAAAGTATAGGGTTTTAAGCCTTTACATATAATGACCAATATTTATTATTATTGATATTGGGAACATTTAAATTTGCAATTATTATTGTTTCAAGTTGTTGTTTTTGTTAAAAAAAGTTGTAGCAAGTTGGAAAAAATAAGTTACTATCATTTTTTATATGTTGTCTACAATTGTTTGTTTAAGGGAGCTTGAAGTTCTTGGGTAGTGGTGGCAATCACTATTATTGGGGAGATTCAAGCTTTTGTTTTTCTTTTTTGGATTGATTATTGCTTAAGAATTTGAATGCTTTTGTTGTAGGATGGCACGTCCTTGGAAGAAACTTAAATGCCAAAGAAAGGTGATTGCCAATAATCAACAAGTGAATGTTGTAGCAAATGAAGAGGAAATTAAAGTGGAACAAAGAATTATCATTTATACTCCTACTTTTGAAGGTAAACCTTAATCCCACTCCTATTCTTGAAAATGAATTTGTTGTGATGGATGATATGTTTCACATGATAAGGATTAAAACAGTGTAATGCAACACGTTACAAATAAAAAATCCCAATCCAAACCCTGAACCCCATTTTCATTCTCTATTTGAGAATGCGAATGGGGTTTTTTTTTGCCCAATTTTTTATAAGCAATATCTTCATTGTTTAAAGGTTTTAATTGCTAGCCTATTTGCAATGCCCTCCTTATATTTAGTGTTTATTTGCTGGTTTGTAATACCTTCATATTTTTAAAGTTCTCGTATAAGTTTATTTGCAATACCTTCATATTGTGTAGGGTTCTTGCTGGTTTATTTGTAATACCTTCATATTTTGTAAGTTTGTATTGTTAGCTTGTTTACAATACTTTCATCATTCTTAAGGATTTTTTAAAATTTGATTTTGAATGTTGTTCTTGTAAGGGCTCCATTGGCTTCACATGAAAGTGATAAAGTAGAAGTACCACCAAATCATGCAATGGAAGATGTAGATTGGATGCACAAAAGGTCAAGGTGGAAGTGCAAGATCAATGGATGCATTGACGTTTATGCGACTAAATGGCTACTTCATCAACATTTGGACAACAAACATGGGATTCACATGGAGGTAGGCAAATCTGGTTGTCCTTCTATTCGAGTTGGGGGACCAAGGCAACAAAATCACCATGCTATGAACATTCGAATTTTGAGCAACCCACATGCAAGGCAAAAGTGAAACGAAAAGAAGGCTCTCGATAGAGTGAAAAAGAAAACAGAGTTAGAATGGAATGAACTCCAAGCCCAAGCGCAACAAATGGAACAAATTAAACAACCTTTGTTGGTATGTTTAGCTTCCAAAATCTTGTTGGCATCATTGGGATTTCGGCATGGGGGGTGGGGTTCATCCCATAAAGTGCATGAGCGCACCTTGAAAAGGATGAAAACCTTGTTGAGACAATTCGGGCAAGTAGAGTTGCTTATGCAAAGCTTTTGAAAGTTGCATGGGGTGTTCAAAATTGGACATTGGAGTCCAATAAACATAATCAAGTCAAAGAAATGGATGCAATATCCAAGTATCACGATTCCAAAATCATTCATGGGCGGTATATTTTCATACTTATATATATTTTTTAAAACATTGTTTGCATCTTAACATTGGAATGTAATTTGTTTTTTTGTTTTCTTGTGTTAGGATTTGGGGCACAACAAAGGAAGCTTCTGTTGCAAATGCAATTCGACTTGTGCTTGAGCATCATCAACTATTTACTCATCACCATGCAACAAAAGCTATAGAAGCTACAACAAAATATTGCACCAGTATGGGCATTCCTTCTAGTTCATCCTCCTCAAAGGAATAATTATAGATATAAATTTAGTGCACATATGCACCATTTTGTATTGAACCATTATAGATTAATTTAACATGATATTTTTTGTCACCATCCTTTTTGTAGTATGGTTACTTGAACATTTTTGTATCAATCCACTTGTTTTAATTTTGACCTCTAATTTTGGGATTTGCAGATTTTGGGTTAATCTTATGCCATGTTGCACATAATACCCCCATCCATTACGAATGGATTACATTTACTATAAACCAAATGAGCAATACCTTCATTTAATAGGGTTACCACATTTTGTGGCCATGTTAGAGCATTTAAGCAATACCTTCATTATCCTTATCATGAAATACTTGCACAACAACCTTAACGGAAAAATATAATTTAATATTTTTATAAAATTACATTGCCCATTTTCATGAAAGGACCCCTTGGTGCATAAATCACTTTGTTTATGCAAGTATTGTAAACTTTTGATCTTCTTTTATTTATGGTTGGGTTCTCCATAAAACGTTTCAAATTGTAATACCCACATATCAACCAATTCATGTTCATGTTCCATTACCCTAATATAAACTTTTGCCTAATATATGTTTCAAATAAATAGGGGGGACATTGGGATTAAGGAAATTAAGCCCAACTTTTTGTCATTAATTGTTTTAAAGTAACATTTTTCCTAACATTTATATTATTTTCATGGAATATTTTTTAAGTGAATTTATGTATTCACATACACACATGTATCTAACAAGGTTCCTATTTTTCTTTTCTTTTTCATTAAAGGAGAGGAGAATGAAGGTGATTTCGTGACAAAGGTATGAATGATAAAAAAACCTTCCCACTAGTTGGTGCCCCCCCCCACCCCCCCCCC
>Ga0116231_10007990_pt1 | contig 18862 bp, 14 predicted proteins | sample S1TSphgellanicum_2_FD_89695 | JGI IMG/M metagenome (GOLD analysis project Ga0116231, IMG submission 89695) | Host-associated microbial communities from peat moss isolated from Minnesota, USA - S1T2_Fd - Sphagnum magellanicum MG | ecosystem: Host-associated > Plants > Peat moss > Unclassified...
CAATAGCTCAAAAAGCCAAACATACAACAAAGCCAAAGCGCGCATGATCTGCCTGCCGAATCCAACAAGCTAATGACGATCTTTCACGCTACGTTCATAACTAGTACACTAACTGCAACACTGGATAGAAATGGAAATGGCCTTCACCAGAGGATCAGATCCAGCAATTCCAAATTCGCTACATACGCTCACAGAACACCAAGAGGATCGCAAAACGCATCAGGAAAACAGAGAAAGTGGAGAATTTTGGGAATCGGAAACGATGGAGTTAAGCTCTTTTTCAAAAATGACTACATCCTGCTTTGTCTGCATCATGGATCAAAAGGAAAGAGCAAAATCGCCTCCAAGATAGACTACAAGCAGAGCAGAGCAGAACAGAGGAGGGAGGGGGACGGAGCTTCTCTTTACCTGGAAGAGTTGATCTGTGGGCGCGAGGCGAGCCATTACTCCTCGCGATCCCCTGTGAAAACTTCGGACTGGTAACCGGCACGAACGTCTGCGACAAAAACGGCTGCTTCCCGCCCCCGCCGCCGCGCTTGGAGACCGGCAGAGTAGTACCGCCATTGGACGCCCCGCAGCTTATCACGAGTTTACTATCCGCGGGACTGACCGTCTGCAGATTACATTGGCTGGAGGAAGGAAACACGCCCCCACCGCAGGACGCCATACTATATTAGTCGCTTTCCTTTCTTCCCTACGCCCCGCCTCCCCACTCCAAAATTCCACTCCACTCTCAATCAATCAATCCTCACAGCTACTTCGAAAAAACAGCACCACGATCTCCTCCTTCTCCCACTTCTCCTCTTTATCCTTCTCTTTCTGCTGCTATGTTTTCTTCTCCTCCAGATCCAGAACCAGATTCAGGCACCGGGAATCCAGATCCAAAAGTAACGACGAAGCTTACATCAAAAGGAAGCGCAAAAACGGAGTCGATCTGAACAGCAGAAAAAGAGTTGCGTGTCGAAGGAAGAGCAGGTGGGATCTAGAGCAGAGAAGGAGGAGGAGGAGTGCGCGTGCTCGTGCTTTCTCCTTGCTTGCACTACTGCGATAGCCTGGAGCAGTCGGCGGCGTGGCAATGGCGCAAGCGACAAAATCCCGCAACAAACGCTCACTCGCTGGCTCTCTTTGACCCCCGGCAATCCCTCCCCGTCTTTCTCCTCTCCTCTTCTCTTCCTCCTGCGCTTTGTACCCTACTCCGTGCCCTCATTGGTCCATACCCCCTACTACCCCTACCCTACCCATCCCTCCTCGATTCTTTTCTTTTCTTTTCTTTTCTCTTCCTAGTTAGGGGTAGTAGACTAGTGAGCAGGTAGGATTGACCTCCTCACTTCGGAGGTGAGATTATGAATTGTGATTGTCGCCTTCTTGGATGAAAACTGTCGTTTTTTTAATTCTATTTCTTATGGTACCAATTTTGATGGATGGAAAGGAGTTGGTGCTTTTTTAATTTGTAGAGGTAGACTCTGGAGCAGCTAGGATTGGCCTCCTCACGTTGGAGGTGAGATTATGAACCGTGATTGTCCCTTCTTGGATGGATGAAAAATATCTTTTTTTAATTCGGTTTCCTATGGTACCTATTTTTCATGGATGGAAAGGAGTTGGTGATTTTTTTTATTTGTAGAGGTAGACTCCGGAGCAGCTAGGGTTGACCTCCTCACGTTGGAGGTGAGATCATGTATCGTGGTTGTTCACCTTCTTGGATGAAAAAGCGTCTTACTAATATGGTCTCACATGGTTCCCATTTTGATGGATGAAATAATGGAGTTGATGTTTTTTTTCCTATTGTTGCACTTTGTTTTGTTTGTTTTGATTTTTGTTGCCAATGGACAGATGGATGGATGAAAAAGGAGTTGATTTTTAGGATGGATGACCTCACGTGCAGGTGAGATTATGGATTATGACTGTCACCTTCTTGGATGAAAAAGGAGTTGATGTTTCTTCCTATTTGTGCATTTTGTTTCATTTGTTCTGATTTTGTTGCCAGTGGATGGATAGAAGGATGAAAAAAGAGCTGATTTTTATGGAGGATTGACCTCGTATGGAGGTGAGATTATGGGTTGTGGTTGTCACCTTCTTGGATGTTTTTACTTTGTGGGCCAAGGGATGGCTGGATGGATGCATGCATAGATGGATGGATTAAAAAGGAGCTAGTTTTTTTGGGTTTGGTTTGGTTTGTTTGACCTTTGTTAATGGATGAAAAAGAAATTGATCTTTCTTTTTTGTCTTGTTCTGTTCCATTGGATGGAAAAGGACTTGATTTTTTGTTTGATTGTTCAGCTTTTGTTTTGTTCTTGTTCTATTCAGAGGATGGTTGAAGAATCATGAATTGATGGATAATTGACGGACTTGATTTCATAACCGACCAGAAGGAGAATCTAGATGCTGTGATTGATGACTACAAGGCCATGAGTTACACACCATATAACCTTTGACATTCATTTCAATAGCAACCTACTACAACCTAGCACAAGGTAGGTAGGTAGGTAGGTACCAACCAGTGTTGGGCGGTTTTCAAATGCTGACCCGGTTCTCGACCCGGTTCTCATCCCGACTCTCACAATGACAACTGATGCACATTTTTTACATGTGAAAACCGGACTGAAATCCAACCTCAGGTTCTCACATGAATGAGAACTCACGTTCTGCTACTCACGTTCTGCTACTTTTTTTTGGGTCTTACTGCTGCTATTACTCTTCATTGCTATTACTTTTCTTTTTATTGCTATTGCTCTTCTCCCATTATTACTTTTCTCTCTTTTTTTGCTATTACTCTTCTCTTTATTAGATTACTCTTTTCCGGAAAATGCTAAATTGGCCAAAGGAAATGAATGCAGTCAGTACAAAAGCATTACTGATTTTAATTAATGAAAAATTTATAATAACCAGGTCGTGGAAATCGGTTGTTGTATGTATGTATGAGAACCATCCTATCTGAGAACCGGGTAAGTTGTTAAGAATAAATTTTTTGATAACCGGACCAATCCTCACCAGCCCCAAAAATATATGTTCATTAGAGAACCGATCAGGTTCTCATAACATCATGAGAGGACCCAAACTGGTCGGTTCTCCCCAACAAAAAGTGAGAACCGCCCAACACGGGTACCAACACTGGCTCTCTCATTGGCCCGATGTTTCCATAACCCTTCACTTCTTGGATGAAAAATGTCATAGCCACTCTCTCTCTCTTTGTGGATGAGGAGAGGGCATCTTTGATTCTCATTACAGCTGGTTACTATGCCTTGGTAACAGGCGCAAGGCCTCCTGGGCACCTTTCTATTCTTTTTTGCAGGTAGGTTCCAAGCATAATCTTCCTACATAATGTCATGTCTCTAGTAGGGTGGCAGAATAGAAGCATTTAGGTCCGGGGTGGCAGATTATTATGTCATTTTTTTGACCACATTGTATGACGTAATCTTCCAAGGATGATCATACACTCGTAATATAGTGATCAAAATGTGTCTGTTAAACATGAATTTTCATTGAATCTACCACCCCATACATTAATGTCATGGAATGGTCTTGCCCTTGCCCATACATTTGAATGCAACTAAGCCTTCCGAAGGATTTTGCTCCTCTTATGGTATTGTACAACACCACCATGGGGAAGGCCTTGCTGCTGAGGCATATTTGAAGCTCTATTGTCAGTTTCGAGCAGCCCTCGGTTTTGAAAATCTGAACGTGAGTAGGAATGGGCTACAGCTAGAGTGAACTGTACCACAGTAGTACATTGGCAGCTTCGACACTGATTATAATATTTTTAGAATTGTTAAGATTTTCAACCAACACAAATTGAACAAAAAAATTTGTGAAGGGAAATATATTGAATCAATCTTTAGGGCTATTACTTTGTGATTTTTGACACGGTGTGTCACCCAATGGAGAAAAGAGCATTTATTTTCATTGATACTAGTGTAGCCTGTATCGTTGGCCCCAAGTGTGAACACATTGAGTGCTTAACTGATTTTTCCTTCCAAACCCAATTTTTTGTAATTTTTTTGAATTTCTAGCAACAAAATCCATTCAAAAATCAATATCATGCACACCTTTGCTCTGACAATTGTGAAACAAACTTTATTAAATCTGACTTGCCAAAGGCTTTCCAACAACACCAGGAATGCTCTTAAATTCCAATAAAGTCTTCACTTTTTATTTTATTTAGCTTTCATTGAGAAAATGATTCAATAATCAGTGATAGCTTCCACACCATAGCTCCAAATAGTCTCAAACCAAGTCAGTGCACCCCTAATCATCAATAGCTTTCCGAAGATACCAAGAGTGCGGCATGAAGCGCCATGGTTTGGGAGATCTCAGCATACCAAAACAAAACAAACTACCTTGCTTCATAGATAGAGAGCTGGGTATCACTAGAAAAAATGAAAAAATCAAATAGAGTCAATAGAGTTAGGTTGTTTAACACCCTTAGCTATGGCCACTACTGGAATGGGGCCTGCCTCAGCTCTGCCTTACATGGGCCCCTTCCCTTACTATGGTAATGCCCATGGCCTTAGGCATTACCCTTGCCAAGTTGTCATCACGTTGGATAACATTATTTTATTGTGCTCTATTGGCATTTTCCAATCTTCTGAAGAAACTTGTCATTGAGTCAAACTGGTGTTAGCTTTTGAACAAGAAAGGTTTCTCGGACTACCTAGTGTGAGCCTGCAATAATGTACAAAAATGTGCATTATAGACAACTTCTGAAAGGAAAGCAAGCCTCTAGTAAGGTTGGGGTTCTCTTTCGTTTTGTTTATAACCAAATGAAAAGCAACACATCTGAGGTCTGAAAATCCAGTGCTTTAAGCATTAATCGACCCACAAAACTTGGCATGAATTATTTTTCAATATAAATGGAGTGTTATTGTAGTGACTAAAAAAAAGTCATGAAGAAATATTTTGCCTTGCAGGGCCATAAAAAAGTGACAAAAAGTTTTAAGTTCATTAGCGGTGTGCTACACTACACATAAATTACAAAACTTATCTTCTCAAGGATGGGCAAACAAGCTAACAAAACTTATCTTCACAAGGATGAGCAAACAAGCAAAAGATGTGATGAATTCACACGCATCATTTGAGATCATCGATACCAATGCACATCAGCATTTCCTTAAATGGTTATGCCTTTTGTGCATGTGACTCATTTGAGATTGATACAAGGCATGTTACCAATTTTTAAGAAATTGTGTGCTCATGTGGAACTCCTACTCTTATTCGCAAAAGGGGGGAAATATATATGACATATGGTAATGCGAATGAATTCTTTTCCACGCAAGTATGAATGTGAAAGAAACCCTTCATACAACATGAAAATTTCCACTCACATGTTAAAAGGGAAATAAAATATTAAAAGATTTTTCACTACTTAATTGAAAGAAAACCCAATAAACAAACACAATGCTACACAAAGCTTTATTATCATTTGTCACATAGCAATAATGGCTAGAAGGAAATAGGATATTGAAAAATCTGTTAAAACGTACTAAATTGGTGGAGGCTTCCAAGGTTAGGACATTAGGGCCAATGTTTTATCCGATGTGATTTTGATTTTTTTTCATGTGACCATATATAAACATACACATGTATATATGTATATGTATTTTAAGTTGCTTTTTTCTGACCTAACATATCTCCTACACCCCATTTACACCAGTATCTTAATTATTAAACTAGTAGGAGTCACCAGCCCCAAGTCAGCAGCAATTGGTTGCCAATGATGATTCAGCATAGCCCGATCATCATTGGTGGGTGGTGTCAGTGTGCCTTCATGGGTAAAACAATAACAATAATAATTGAATAACCTGATTTTTTCCTCCTTGAAAAAATTGGATGCAATGAGTGCCTATTCTAAAGTAATTTGGGCTTGAATTATAAATTAATAACTAAGGTTTACTAATATAAAGGGGACGGAGAATAACATTAGCCCAATTCAGGAATCCATCAGTAATAACACAACCCACCAAAAATGATAAAAGTGCTTTGCATTACACTCTCTGAACACAGGAATATAATCCAGGATCAATTATTACAGAAGCATAATCGCATATGCTTCTCAGATTAGACTGAATTAACACCTAAAAAATGAGACAGGGATATTGGCCTAGAGTACCTTAAACCAGACAACATGTATACCCCATCCATGACTTAATCACTTGTGATTAATGCTCATAAGATAAGCACATGAGGTTCTTGGATGAAACTAGTCCGTTAACCAAATAAAGCTAAACATTGAAACATGTGTGGGATAAACTTTGGGGTTTCATCCTTTCCAATGTGAAAAAATGGTATTTAGTGGGGGATGCACTATTAGGTTTGACACTATTAGTGGGGGATGGAAGGTATACTTTGTGATTTCATCCATTTCAATGTAGTATATGTATGGTGCTTATCATAATTTGACATCAATGCAAAATGTCAACTATTGTCAATTTACAACAAATACCCCATACATAATCTTACAATTGAATTGATGAAACCAGAAAATTCACTGCTCACACATGTCATGTCATGAGCCAAGGTCACTTTGTGGTTTCATCCATTTCAACACACTCTGTATGTGTGTGTGTGTGTGTGTGTGCATGTTGTTTATCGCAATTTGACATCAGTGCGAGATATCAACTAATGTCAAATTACAATAGACATTAGATATATCTCCCGTTGACAAAATGGATGAACCCACAAAGTTTACCTCACAGGTGTCATGAGCAAAGGTTTAGTACAGTAAGAAAACCATGTTCTATTGTAGTGAGACAAGATCCACTTCATCTCACATATCATGCAAATCTAACTTAGTATTGAACCCAAAAAATAAACCTTGTGTGCACACACATTTGAACGTACTATGAATCATTTCTCACATCAGTGAGAAAGCAATCATTCAAATCTGGTCTGTTGATACTTGTTTCAACATTGTATTATTATGTATGTAAAAAGTGGGGCTGGGAGCATTATTGGGAACAATTTCTTCTTCAATGTAAGAAGGTAGTAGCCTAGCAGAAACAGCTTTTCTTTTTAGCAAAATTTTGCTATTCTGTGACCCCCAAAAAATAGTCGGTGAAAAGCTAACAAAGGATTTTTTATCATTTGCTTGCTTGCTTGCTTGCTTGATTGCTTACTTGCTGGCTGATACAATTCAATCAAATCTGGTCTGTTGATACTTGTTTCAACCCCAGACTCTCTACTCAGCGTAAGAAGCTGAGTTGTTAACTTATTTCTAATTTTGAGTTCTATGTGGGGGACTGGCATTCTAACAGTTTGGCACATTTGTTTTGTGTATTACATGTTGTACAACACATGTTTACATATATATATATATAAACATGTAACACACAATCTATGTCTTGACATATATATATATAAACATGTAACATACGATCTCTGTCTTCTGGCAATACCAGTAAGGCATGTACTGTAACAACCTCGCACAGGCAGGCATTGCATTCTGAAAAATGCCCCGCTGCACAAGGTGAGTGGGTCAGTATGACACAAGTGTGACTACCTCATCGTTCTGGCATGCCTTCATCATTAAGCTTGTAAAATGCCCTGTGCTGCTAGGGCATCCGCACTACCCTTCACTTGTTGACTTGACATCTCACACGCGCACCAATTCACAAAGGTCTCAGTGTTTTCCAGTTCTCAACTGGTGTATGATTTGGTCAACTGTTTTGATCTAAACATTCAACCAAAGGTTCCAACCCGTACCTAGGTTCTATACATGACTACCCTAAGTTCTAACCCTAAGAAATCCTGGCCCATTTTTTTTGCAGCCCCTTGAAATCACTCCAAAGGATCATGGATGTGAATATTAAGAAAAGGGGAAAAAAGGGGGACACAGGGAACTTCACAGTTGACAGCTCTCGCACATTCAGCATACCCAAAGAGCACTGGTAGAGGGGCAGGTCTGCTAAGTATGGCAGTCTCTGGTCTACTGTAAAGCACTTGGGCCAAATTTCATAGTGTTTCTAGAGGCTCTGTTGTAGAGCATAAAAGCCAATTGGGTTTGATGCAAAACATCATGAAGTTATCAGTAAAGTCAGGCGATTAGGGGGTGAGAACGGCCAGTTTCGGCATAGTAGGGCATCAATGCATAATTGGGAACTGAACTTTACAAAACGAAATAACTGGGACCCAAACTAGTTTTTCCACCAATTTTGGTGGTTTCATCCCCTCTTTCCTGAGCGCCTTCACTCCGGCTACATATTTTTTCACTGCTCCTACCTGTACAATGTTTATAATTACTCTCGAACCTTGTGCATCAAATGCTAAGTTTCAGCATTTCATAGAGAGATTTAATAAGATTTCCTTATTTTGCGGATACCACTGAAAGAGGGGATAGGTATTAGGGGGTGAAAGAGAGGGTGACTTTATGGATAACTTTAAATAAATTTTTTGACATGCACTCATTACACCAGATGACTGCCTCTGAGCAAGGAGTTCCCAAAATAACCACCCTGGGCTCCCAATTCGAGGACAGTTATTTCTGGAACTCCCCGCTCCTCAGGCAGCACTCTACACAGAATCCGCACCCAAGGCTCTTATCATAATCTGGAATGGGCCCAGTAGGGCCTGTTCCACCTCGGAAAGTGTGAAGCCTAGTACGATGAGTTGTCATTCTGTCAGGGGATAACAGGTTCTACCAGGCTTGTTCCAAGGCATAACCAGTGGTCCCCTTCCCCACTGTTATTTACATCACAAGTGGAACTGGCACATGACCACCTCTCTCACCTTGGAAAAGACCTTAAAGAAAGTACCTGAATAAGGTAACAAAACCAGTTAAGTTTAGCAAGTACCTAGCTTAGTTTGACATATAGTTCACTTCAGCCAAAAGTTGGGAATAATGAGTTTTGAAATTCAATAGAAATTTAAATACAAAAAATCTAAACCTATCAAAAGTACAAAAATCAAGGAGAATTTCATACTCATTCACCAATATACAAACTCAATGTAAAAGCAAATCATGAAATTATTCATAGGAGTTCTAAATTGAAGGTGTGCTCCAATGTTGTGTGGTTATTTTATATTTTTAATAACATTCAGTTTTGGTTTTTTTTTTAATTGAAATTCCAAAGAACCTTTGATTCTAGCTTTTCGAAATACTTGAAAATCAAGGAATTATTTTGGTTCAAATTATTTCAAATTTCAGATATGAAAGTTCCTTATGGGATTGATTATTTATTAACCAAAAATTCATGGTTATATATATTAATGGTTCTTCAGTTTTTAAAACCTTGCCATGTCACATATCTATGATGGTTATATTTGTAAAGTGTTGGTATGAAAAGGGAAACATTTGTATATATTCAACATTTAAAATATTTAAACAAATGAAATATGTATTTGTTTGACATACATGAATGTTCATGTTTAATACACAAAAATCACGTAATTTTATGCAAAATTACATCCCAATAATTAGAGAAATTTAGCTAAAATGTAAACCATATGTACTTCATATCAAAACATCATAAGTAAAAAAAACACATCATTTATATAAATTTCATATATAGATTTTTGGTGCCATTTTTACACTTTGAAGCCCATAGGTTTTGTATAAATATATTGTTATCTGATTTTTGCATGAATTCTATTGAAATTATTTGATATTGGACCTTTGTGATATAGTGCATGAAAAGAAACAAACAAAGAAAGATCCCTTGATATAATCATAATGACTAACACTTCTATTATTACAACCTTGACCTAGCAATTGCTTTTCAAACAACAACACTTTTCAAAATGGTAAAAGATAATACCATGGTGTTGTTCAACTCATGACTTCAAAAAATTAAAAAATCAATCACAAGTTTTTGTAAATCTAAACAAAGTTCATTTTCCCTCCAACAATTAAATGAGTATATACCTTGGGATGATAACCAACAAATGTTTGTAGTCATTTCTCATAATTGTTCACCACTAATGTGTTCACCTTGATATAAACAACACACTTCAAATTTGTTTCCATGTGAAAAAAGAAGGATTAAATATCCATTATGGAATACCATTGTGTTTCATTGCAAAACAAATTAAGTAGACTTAAGCTAGTTTCACACCTAAAATCAACTTAATGTAGGGTATGCCACCTAATATCACAAATGTCACCATTCACAAAAAAAAATAAAAAAAATATGCCTCAAAACATCTTTATATTTTCTTTAAAGCAACAAATTATTCACACTCATTCGCCTTTTTCATAACTATGCACTTTAATGATTATGTCATGAATATTCACACCTAGGTTTTTTTGCTATTTAATTTTCTACCTTTTTTTTCATTATTGGGTTGACTCCCCTTAATCATGAAGAGTCTTTCAAGTTCTTTATTTTCTCACCTCTTGAACATCTCTTTTCACGTCTTGCATTGCTTCTCTTTCAAACTCTTATCATCTCCTATCTTTCATGCCTTGTAAGGCATTGTAAAGTCGTTTTGCACTTGGTTTTTATGTTTCAATGAAAGTGTCATCATCACTCCTCTATGAACTTGGTGTTCTATGAACACACTAAGCTCAATGTTATGTAAATTTGATGTTTTGTGATTTGAAATTCTTTTGTAATTTGCCATTAATTAAGCTTTTTAGAAGAAATTGTCATTCACACTTTACAAATTAACAATCTTCACACTTTGAAGTTTTTTTGTGCTTTTGTATTCATTTTCGCAAACTAACTTTCACACATTGAAAATTTCATGTTAAATTTTTTCTTTGGTTTCTTTTTTTTTCGTTCAATCCTTTGATGTTATTTGTTTTACAAAACATCAACCCACAAGGTTCTTTTCCGACAACACTTTTATTCCCTTCAATGTTGCACTACATTGTGAGACTTCCTATTCCCTTTTGAAGTTGCACCAAGTTTTGTTGCCTTTTTGTGATTACAATTGGGTAAAGTTGAATTTAATGTATGCATTCTTTCTTTTTTTTCCTTGTTTTTCTTTGTTTGCATTTGGTTGCTTGTGTTCTAAGCCAAGAGGGGGAGGGGGGGGGAGGGGGGGACACTTTTCTTTAAATTTACAAAAGGTATGACTAAAAACTAATGTTTGTTGGGTAAAATATAATAATTTAGTTATATGATACGGTTACATTTACTCAAAAATCAAAATATGTTAATCCATATATTAGGGGAAAAAAATTTAAAGATATTTAACCCTAAATAATGTGGTGTATGTTAAATGTTTTTTTAAAACACACATGAAGTTTTGTATTATATTCCATGGACCAAAATTTCAAATGTTTCAACTATAATCAAAATTGCTCCAAGTGTATTTAAATTTTTGTAAATTTATGTTTATGAAAATTAAAGATTTAAATAAATATGAGATATTGATATTAAATGTAAAAAATAAAATAAAATAAACATAGGGTGGTTGAAATATGTGCATGCTAGAAAATTAAATAATAATAAGGTGGGGGGGGGGATCTCTCACTTAATAAGCCCCAAAAATTGTTTATTTGACACATCTAGTCTAAATATTTACCACTAAGTGTCCCCTCATGGTTTTGAAGTTTTTATTGAATTTTTTTTTGTGAAGTGATTAATTTGTTGTTGTTTATGTTGCAAAGCTTGGATTCACTTGTCCTTGTACCTTGGTATTCAGCATGGATCATAGAAACATACATTATATTGATGACATTGGTTATATTTTTTATTAAGTTGTTACAATAAGTGCTTATGGAAGCTAATCCTATAAATTCAACCTTTTTTCGAGTGAACATAACCACAAGGCCACACCAAATGTTCAGATTCAAGTATGTTCTTTTGTTTTATGCATTACAAAAAATAAAATTAGTTGTGTTTTAAGAATAATATTTAATGATCTTGGTCATTAGGTGCAGCATTGTAATAAAAAATGGTTTTCAAGGTTTTTTTTGACAAAATATGATGAAAATCAATGAGTAAAAAACTTTCAAATGATGAAAGAAACTTTGTTTAATATTATAAAATAGTTGAAACCCATCATTTTAAAATAAAACATCAAATATAAAAAAAAAATCATATTTAAATTCATGTTTATTATGCAGTCCAAAAAAAAATTCAAAATGCACAAATTGTTAAACTTATAATGAGCTTTCTACAATGGGGAAACTTGGGTGTGAAGCTAACTTTAATTACAAATTAAGTCACATGTAAGAATATTTTTTTCAATTTTGTGATGTAATCACATTTGTGATCATACATAAAAAGAATTAACCAAATTTGTTATAAGTGTCACGGGCATGAAAATAATCAAGTCTACAAGGTTTTTAACCAAAATGAAAACAAGAACATGACATGTGTGAAATAAGAATTCAACTATCATAAGCACAAAAACAACCATCTACAGGATTTTCTAACCAAAAGGACAATAAAAATAGGCCTAGTTCCAAATTTAAATTGTGAAACAAGAAAAACAAAGATAAGAACATGACATGTACAAAACAACAATCCAACCAAATTTTATTGCAAAGAAGAAACCAAAAACAAAACAATGACAAAAAAATGTATGCAAAACTAATGTTAAACAAATTGAAAATCATTGAAAATTTTATATTCATTTATATTGGGCACCTAGCTTGAAAAAGGTTCTCAAAATACTTCCAACTTACATGTGGTCCATATGCACTCATGTATGAATCATGTGTATTTATGTGTGAACAATGACTGAATTAAGACTCAACTAAAAATTAACTACAAATCAATTAAATATTAATTTAAAATCAACTAAAACTCAATTAAAATGAACTAAAAATTAATTAAAAACAAATAAAAAACTAATTAAAAATGAATTGGATCTAAATTAAGGGTTAGATACAAGTTTATACATATAATATATATATAATCTTGCAATATAATCTTGTTTCAAGCCATTGTGTAAATATCATGATTTTGAAAAAATATTTCCTCACAATCTCGTGACTTGGGCTCATTTTTCTCACAAGAATCCTTCAAGTTGCTCTAGATTTTTTGTTGTTGTTGTCAAGTGACAAAAATTTGCCAAGAAGAAGACCCTAGTCCAACTCACATGGGTTATATTTCTTTGTCACCAACCTTTAACTTATTGGTCACAAAAACAAAGAGGGCAATTTGAAGTGCCAAATGATGTTTGATTAAGGGGTTAATATACCATTAGAAAGGATCTTGACAAAGGCAAAAAGCTTCAAATTCACAAGTTGCAAGGTGAAGATCATCATCTATCTTGCTTATAGATTTGCATACTCAATCACGTCTTCATTTTGAATGTCTAGATTTGCATGACTTTTTTGTTTCAGGTTTTGAGCTATTTATTTCCCTGCAGAAGGAAAAATCTCGAGAGAAGCACTTTTGGAGGAAATCCATGTGGTACCGTATTCTATCAGTTGGATCCACAACCAAATTTCCAGTCAAGTATGGTAGCTATAAGATTGGGGGCACAGGAGGAGACAAATGGTGTTTAGGGTTTTAGGGGTTTTAGGGTTAAGGGTTAAGGGTTTTGACAATCCAAAACATCTGAAGGCCAGAGTGAAATCAGTTTGCGGATTCATGCTCCCTGCAGAGAGCATTTCCTGCTCCTTCCTACAGAGAGCCAAGGCTACCCAAAAGGTTTAGAGTGACAACCAAACAAACAAGCTTCCTCTTCCTCAACCTCTTTCTTCCTTGTCACCTTCTTCTTCTTCTTTCGCCAAGAACAAACAAACAACAATCAAGGAGACAATGAGGCTGGAGGATTATGGCAAAGCATTGCTGGCTGCATATCGTGTGATGGAGCCCGCAACAGTAATCGTCTCCCTGGCAAGGTACGAGAGTTCTGGTAGCAAGCTTTTTGCTGGCTTAGATTTATTGCCGCTGCACGTGGAGATATGGATGCTTGCTCCTCGTTTTAACCGATGGCTGAAGCTTTAGGTTTTGGGTTTCTGCTGGGAGTTTGCATCACAGGAATATGGGCCATGGTAAGCTCTCAACAGATGTGCAGAGCTTTGTTCTGGAGAAGTGTATCAAGGACAAGGTAAACATACAAAACCACAAGAGCGCTGCCACCAATTGTTGGTGAATCTGTAAAATGCTTCTTTGTTGTGTGACAAAAACCCATCTTGTGATTTGCCAAAAAACAACTGCAAAGAAGAAGAATCAGCGTCTAGAAGAGAGTAGGAGAGTTAAGGATTGTGCTTGCTGGTTTTAGGGTTTTCTTATTATTATCAGACTTCCATTTTGTAGCAACAACAACCACCCTTATCTCATTGGCTTGTGCCCACATTCTTACAAAGAATCTGCTTTGCTACTTCACCATCTTTTTGTTCTTCTCGCTCATGTATTCCAATCTTGTGTGACTTCCAGATCTGCAGAAAATATCCACCTGCTCCTGTGTTTCTCAGACAGATGTTGAAGCTTCTCATTCTGGCTGCTGAATCGGATGGTGAGGAGGTTTTGGAGAGCTTGTATGAGCTTCATGCTGCTTACCTGCTTACACAACAGGTGACCATCCTCTTTCTTTTGTCAGCAGCTACCCATCTTTGGAGCAGCGGATCTTTCAATCCACCAGCTTTTCTGTTGAACGAACCCGTGTCTTGTTCTCCATTGAAAATTCATCTATCATCTTCTACCTCCATGTCTGCATTACTGTGGAACCTTTTTTGTGGACTTAGAGAGATTTTGTGGATTTTGTTTTGTTTTTCCCCATCAGGACTCAATTTCTGAAATAGCAGGAAAATGCTACAAATCCTACACTTATGCAGTGCCCATGGAAGCAAGAAGAGCCTGGCTGGCTTGCACTGTAAGAGAGTCTGAAAGAGAGGTGGCAGTGGAAGTTGTTGAGGAGCTGATCACTCTAAGAGTGTCACTAAACATGCTTGAAGGTGCTACTGGGTATGTGTCCTGTGTCCTTTTTCCTCTCCTCTCTGGCAATGAGAAGAACACAACAACAACAACAAGAATGAAGAAGGGTTCACCTTCGGGAAGATCTTTGGTGAGATATGTAGCAGTAGTATTGGCTCGTAGCTAATGGATCTGATCCGATTTTCAGGTTTTTGTGTTGGGGGGGTTTGTGTGCCACTCAGATTACTGGTTTCCTCTGTCTGCATGTGGATCCAGAAAGAGAAGAATTCAATCACTTCTGAATGGCTCACAAAAAGATGATGTTTGCAGGTGTTGTCTTTGGCCAGCCAGTCTTTTTCTCACAGAAGTTTTGCTCAATCATCCGGAGCTGGTTTCAGGACAGAAGTGCCTTGAGGTTTGTTGTCTTTCATATTTTTCCTCTGTTTGTATGTTGCTGTGCTCTTTTCTTGCTGGGAACCAGTGTTGTTCAAACAAGCTTTCTGAAATGTCTAGCTTTTTTGAAGGCTTTTTTGCTCCCCACAGTCTCCTTTCTTTCATGATTCCTCTGACTCTCTATAACATGGAATGGAACTGAAATCAGTTTTGCCACTTTGGATTGGGGAATTCCCATGTTTGTTCAATTTATCTTTGTGCACTTCATTGTCACTCCTTACATATTCCTCATAGTTTTGTGGACATGGCTGCAGTTGGGTGCTGGAGCAGGCATGGTTGGTGTCTGCCTTGCGCGATTGGCAGCAGCTAAGGTCCACCTGCATCTCCAGCAGTTTTCATTTCTTTTTCTGCTGATGATAATATATTTATAGCGCATGTTTCTTCTTGCAAGTTAGGGACTTGAAAGACTTGTTCAGATTTTTGCATTTCTTGGGCAAAGGGATTTCTAGGAGCAGCAGAAAGGATCTGTATTTCTCTCTCATTTTGACCATGTGCTTTTTATGGTCTAGATAGTGCTGACTGATGGTGATTTGGCAACACTAGCCAATCTGAGGCACAATCTGCAAGTCAATGGTGTGAAAGTTCATGGAAAGGAAACTTTGAATTGCAATCAACCCTCCCTGTGCAGTCCAGCAAATGGGGTATGTAATCTTGCATTTATTTCTACCAAGCTTTACCATTCTTGTCTTTTGTAAAGCAAACCCTACATCCTGTGCTCACTACTAATAGAGGTATGTTCAGGTGGAGTGCCGGCAGTTGCTCTGGGAAATAGCCAGTGAAAAGGAGCTCAGGACCTACAGTGCTAATGTTATGTAAGCCTTGCATGCACAATGGTGTTTTTAGACTGCATAGTTGAAAATCCTGTATTTTCCTCACTAGCAAGAGGCCTGTTTTCTTCTCGTAAGCAATTGGAAAATTGATGCTTTGCTGGGAACAGTAAAATTCCGCATGATGTTCTTGAACAAGTCAAGGAAAGAGTGTTTGCTTCTCAAGTGATGTTTTTTCTCGTGTGCAGCTTGGGAGCTGATCTGATATATGACCCTGAATACATACCTCACCTTGTTCATGTGGTGGCTTCACTTCTTTCATTTGAAAGCTCAATGCCAAGAAACAACGATGGGAACTCCATTGATCAAGTCTTCAGGACAGCTGGTGATGAGGATGGAGACGATGCATTCAACTTGTCTGCAGCAGAAGAAACAGCTACTCTAAAGGATTATTCAATAACCAATGATTGTTGTAATACTTCTTGTACGGAAGAAAAAGATCCAAAGCTGTGCCAGCAACCAAGGGATGTAAGGCAAAATGGGCAGTGGCAACGCATTGCCTATATAGCATCAGCTTTACGGAATCCAGAAACGCTTGTCTATTTTGTGGAGACTGCAAGAGCTGCACAGTTAGAGATTACAGATGTAACTGATGTTATGCAGCCCTTGAAGTGTTTCACAGACATCAAAGGGTTTGACAGAACAAGGATTCGCTTGCACAGACTGCAAAAACTATAAGCATATTTGATGGAAAGACCTACTTACTCTCATCACATTGGACCCTCTCTCCCCTCTTCAGCATTTGTTCCCCTGTCCTGTTTGTTGTGCTTCATATTTCCCACAAATTAAAATGATCATCATCATTCATGAAGAGAAGCAGACATTGTCATACTGAGAAGAGTATGGTGGAATAGCCTTGTTCAGCAGTCATGGACCAGAAAAGATTGCAGACTACATTGAGGTTCTATTGCAGTCAAACTTTCTATTCAGGAAATGCAAGGTCAGCTCTAGAGTTCTTGCAACAGAATTCTGAAAACAGACAGTGCACTTAAGGTTCTATACAATCACTCACAGCAGACTCTGTAGTTGGAGTTGGTTGTGGAGATGATGTGCATGTCAATGGCAGTGATTTTGGTCTCCTTTGGCTGGGTATCTTTTTTGCTCCCAGAGGTCTGGGTGTCAATCTATGGTTCTCAATCTCGGCCTCATAGGTCTTGGCAACTTTTGCATGCTCACTCTCAATGTGTTTCCTCATGGCAGTTGTTCCATTGGATTTATTGTAAGTGATCACACCCTTCCTTGCTCTTGTTCGTTGAGCCAACAGTTCAAGATTGATAGGTTCAGGATGACAAAGTATGCAGCGGAGAACCTGCGGCTTCTCCAATTGCACTGGTTCATTGTCATTCACTGTGAAGAAGGCCCAGCTGCTTGCATTCCGACTCCATGGCCTCCACTTGACAGCTTGCTTGTGCAGCAGTTGAAGCACAGGCTCATCTTTCATCTCTACCTGTGGCAATGTCACAATTGCTGCTGCCACCTCTTTTTGACAGCTGATTGTTGGAGACTCTTGTGCACGAAACTCTTCCTGATTGGGTGGCATGAGGTATGTAAACTCTGCAAAATTCAGGTATCACAATTCCTCATGGTACCTATTGGTTTCTTGTCTCCTGATTCTTCATTTGATATGTTGGACACATCCATCATTCCCACAGAGAGATACCCTAGTCTGAAATGTTCCACAAAACAAGCAGAGACAGAGAGTGACTGCAATCAAGGAACATCATCACCTGAGAAAGGATTTCCTTGCCCAGTTTGTTGCTGTTGTACTACCATGTGTCCAGGATGTTGTTGTATCACGACAGTGGCAGCAGATTGCATGAGCAATAGTTCCTTCTGTCGCAGCAGTTCTTTCTCCTTCATAAGAAGCTCTTCTTTCTTCCACAGGTGCGTCTTCTCTGCCTCAAGTATCTTCTCCACATCTTCTTGCAGCCGCTTCCTCAGCTCTTCCAACTCCCCTTCCACTTTGCGTATCTCATCCTGCACTTCTGCAATGCTCGTCATCTCTGCATACATAGCAACAGGCAGGATAACAACAAGAGATCAAAATCGAAAAAAAGCCAGCCATTTGCTAGTAAAGAAAAACCAGCAGCAGCAGCGCCACAATCACAACAACATACTTTAGTCGTCTTCGCACTCGCTCACCTTGTGCAAATTCCTTCAACAATCCAGCAGCTTGCTTTTCCTGCTCAAACCCCTGTTGCTAGAAGAGAACACACCAGTTCTCTCACATGGAAGAAAGAAATGCTAACCGTAGCACTTGGCCAAACTCCCAACCGCGATAAAGGTTCGCAGAAGAAGAAAGAGCTACGCAGAAGAAAGAGCAAACCTGCACTGCCAAACTCGAAGAGCTTCGCAGAAGACAGAGCAAGCCTGCACTGCCAAACTCCAAGAGCTTCGCAGAAGAAAGCGCGAACGTGCACTGCCAAACTCCAAAAGCTTTGCAGAAGAGCAAACCCTAACCCTAACAATCCTGACCCTTGCAGAACCTACTACTCTGTACAGTAAACCCTTTCATGAGGAGCTTGCTTAGGCTTGTGGCTTCTGCAACAGGAAGGTTCTTTTCACTCTTGGATCATGGCATCTTGGACATGGATGGCTTGAGGATCAGATTGAAAGGGTTTATTAGAGCAGCTCCAGCGTGCTCTCAGTATGTGACCCTGCAAAAGTATTTGGCACATCCATGTTTAGTTATTTACTTTTTTCCAACCCCATCCATAAAACTAAAACTAGGTGGGAGATTATGTAACCCAATCATTGCCCCCTCCCCTCTCTCTCCCCCCCCCCCCACCCACCCTCACCCCCCAACAAAACCCAACAAAAAAACAAAAAAAA
>Ga0116231_10007991_pt1 | contig 18859 bp, 9 predicted proteins | sample S1TSphgellanicum_2_FD_89695 | JGI IMG/M metagenome (GOLD analysis project Ga0116231, IMG submission 89695) | Host-associated microbial communities from peat moss isolated from Minnesota, USA - S1T2_Fd - Sphagnum magellanicum MG | ecosystem: Host-associated > Plants > Peat moss > Unclassified...
GAGAAAAACAGGTCTATAAGGGCCCACCTTCTCTCACTAGGGTGTAATAGAAAGCACCCCACATGACAATCCTCCTTCCATCCTCCTGCAAACAGCACCTTGTTTGGCTGCCACAAATAGGAAAGCAAGATGATGATAATTCAAAGGTTCTCTGTGCTCTTGCTTTCTGGACAAAGAAAGCAGAAGAGGGCTTGGAAGAGAGGGAGGGAGGGAAGGGGAGAGACAAGGAAGGAGATCTTTTTCTCTTCTTTTTATTTTCCTTCTGTTTTAAAATGTCATACCATTATGGTGCATTCACACTTGATGTTAAGTCAGTGTTAAATGAAAATCTAGGTGGCATCCTAGGTGGCACCCATTGTTAAATGGGCCATAGCTCAATGTTAAGTGAATGCTAGCTTAACATAAAATTTTCATGGCAACTAGGTTTAAGTCCTAAATGGCTAGCATGGTGTTCCAGGACTCTACCCTAGAGTCACCAAGACCAAGTGTGAACGCACCTTTAGAATGGGAATTCTGTGATTCAAAATTTTAATTTACCTGCTTGGGAAGTCTCTCCAACTCTGCCTTTTCATTTGTCGGATGTACATAGCCAAAAGCATTAAAAAAGCATGTGCTTTTTGAGATTATATTTAGCCAAAAGTATGGCCATGTGCTTTTTTTGAGGTTTTTATTAGCCAAAAGTATTGCTAAGTGCTTTTGGAGATTTTTATTAGTCAAAACACATCTACATACATGAAGGGGGCAAGTTTGTGATGAAGACAAGTAACAAAAAGGTGACACATAGAGGAATCAAGTTATTTTAAGAAAATCCAAACCTTACAAGGATGACAAATGATAAGGCCGATGATTAGTAACAATTTATCACAAATTTTCTTCCTCCATGTATATGTGCTTTTACAACACTTTAACAATATGTTCAAGATGAAACATTAGTGAAGTGTTAATCAATAAGTGATACGATGTTGTAATGGCATTGTAATACAATGATAAATTATCATAATGTATTACAATGTCATCACAACATAATATCGATGATCATATTAACATTTTGTTAACACTTAATTTTAAACACATTGTAAAAATGTTGTAAAAGTATTGTTAAGTTCTTCTTTTTTTAAATCAATTTTCTACACATGGTTCTAGCATGTAGCCAAATATATATAAATACTTTTTTTAAATATTTTCATCTATAGCTTTAACAAGATTTGGCTAAATCTTCTTGTGGATCATTCCACTTTCATGACATCAAAAAAAAAAAATTTAAAGAAAAAAAGAACAAACAAACAAACAAAAGCTACAAGTTTCTCCAACTAGAGGTTTTATAAATCCAAAAAACGTAATTGTAGCCAAATTTGACAAAGTCTTCTTGTGAAATGATAGCGAAACCCACTGTTATTTCAAACTCTCAAACAATTCACAATTGTCACAAAATGAAATCATTCGCAAGTTTGGCAAGAAGCTTATTTGACTGCTTCTTACTTTTGTTTAAAAACTACAATTATGTACGTATTGGAGAAGTACAGGCCCTTCCATGATTTGAGATCTGTTCTTTGATTTTAGAAAAACGTGGTTGAACCCTGTCCTTTGATTTGTTTCAAGAACCATGGTTATGAATCTGAGGGAACTGCCTAATGACCATTGGTTATTTGGTGCCATTTCTAATAACTGCCCAACACTAGAAAATGCTGTAATTTTCATCTGGCCAGAAACCCCACAACAATGGCTTGAAATTTGAACTTTGAACTTGTGATAATAGGCAGAGTCATTACGCACATTGAGCTACTTGCATTTTCAAAGCTGATATGGTCCTTGGTTTTTTATGTGTAGGGTAAACCCTAAGACCATGGGCTTCACCATGTATAAAGACCTGCTTTGATTTTTTTTCCTTATTTTGTCCTGTGATTTACATGGCAGGTCTCATGAGAAAAAAAACAAAAGGGAAGAAAATGCGGAGTGTTTAAAAAAGAACAATTCAAAACCAATTCAACAGGGTTCAATTTTTTTGAGCTGCCTAGCTAAAAACAGAAGAAAGAATAAACTGGGTAAGATGCCTTCTCATTACACTAAAACATTTGTGCAATTCTTTGCAATCTTGTTTCATTCCATGATGACATTTTCTTCTTAGGTTTGTGGTGGGAGATGTAATAGTAGTTTTGCATTTTTTTTCTCATCTCTCTTTCACCATTAGATGTTCTTGCTCATTACTTAAGAGTGCATTGGTTGTGGAGAAATGATCTTTTCATCAACTTCAAAAAGATAAAACAATTCCAATTTCCAATGGATGAATGAACAAATGAAAATATCTAAGCTTTTTCACAACTTCAAGAGGATTGGAGTATCCAAATGGGTAAACGAATGGATGAGTTTTTTCATCAACTTCAAGAGCATAAAATCATCCAAATGGATGGATGGATGAATGAATGGATGAAAAATAGATTAGTCTTCCAACAACAAATGCTCAATCACTGGAGCAATAAGGTATCAAGTGATATCCACACAAATGAGTATCTAGTAGTTTTTCAAGTTTGACACTAAGGTATCAAATAATTATTTTATTTTTCAAAATTCATTCCAATTGTAAGAAAATAATTTATGTAATTTTGGCAATAATATAGGTAGCTTTTGTCAACTCTTAAACCCTTAACAAAATGAGAACTTTTACAACATTTTTTACCACTTTCTTTTGCAAAAATGGAAAAAAATAGTGTTCCACCGAATCAAAGGATTAAAAGATTCTTTCAATAATTGGGTATTGTGAATTGGCCTAAAGCAAGAAGCTTTTGGGTTTCCACCAATTTTCATATTTTGTCCTCCTTTCATGTCAATGTGCATGCACGGTCTTGTTGTTTTTGTTTTTTTTTAAAAATTTCAATGTTGTCAAATTCAACTCAAGATTATCTGCTCTTTTCACCATGTCCCCTTTCCTTCAATAATGGATTTAATGGTTTCCATTTCAGAAACCTTCATTTTTAACTCATGTTTTTTTATTTTGATTTTCATAACTTTTTTCTCAAGCTCTATTTCTATAGTCTTCTTCTTTGATTCCTTCTTCATTCTTCAACTTTGTTCACATTTATTTCATGTAAGATATCACATTTATAACCCCCAAACCGTAATCATTGTAAATGAGAAAAATTCAAATGATTATTTTAAGAAATTATCATTTGTAATCAATTTTTGTCATTAAAAAATGTTGTTTACAAAAACATTCGAAAAACAATTGCAAATGATATTTTTAGTTGCAAAAATTGGTTGCAAACAACAATTTTTCTTCAAGTGAGTGTGCAATTAAATTTACGTATCGTCAAAAACTAACCTAGTTCCAAAAAAATTGAAATCCAAGGGGAATAAATTTTTTAATTTTTAACATTTTAAATAAATGGTTTATAAAAAATTGACATTTTCAAAAATAATTTAACTAGTTTTGAAAAGGTACTATGAAATTTTATTTTTTTGAATTTTCACATATTTCTAAAAATGTATTTTGGAAAATTTTGGAATTTAGATTTTTTTTTTAATTTTGAAAAAAATTACCCAAACTTCTAAACCACAAAATTGGAAATTTATTTTTTTAATACTAAAAAAAACCTTGGGGCTCACCATTTTTAACAAGTACTTTTCAAAATTTTCAATTTTTTTTAGAAACCAAATTCAACACAACAATTGTCATACTTACCTAATCTTATGTAAGAAATTCACATGATGGTTTTTGAATATTTATTTGATTAATTTCACAACTTGTGTGTTGTGGCTTCAGTTTTCATCCCATATTGAAAATTAATCATCTAAATGTTAACCAAGTGATCGGAGTTTATGCCAAAAAAATTATTGAAAAAACAACATTGGAAACCCACTAATGATTCCCAAATATTTATTAGAATACAAAATATAAACTATGAAAAAGTGTCAAATTAGATATAACATTTTCAGTTACAAATTATGTCTAAGTTTCTAACATTACTTGTTTTCTTGCATGTGATAATTTTGAAAAGCCATTTTTATGACCAATGAGTTTAATTTCATTTCACTACTTTCCTTGATGCTTATATTTCTCAACACACAACTTTTGTTAATTAGTTGTTTCATGTCATTCATTTGCTATATTCTTCCTTGTTTGAAGGAGTAAAATTATTCACCATAATTGGCACACGTTCATTATATTGATCAAATTACATGATTCTCATGTTTAAATTTTGCTTCCCAAAGTTTTGGCAAATTGGTCCTAATTATGTTATGATCCTCACAAATTTTAATCATTTGAAGGTGGTCATCTTGAAAACATGTAGAGTCATAGCTTCAAAGATATCATTTCACCTTTTCAACATCTATGAATTCAAGTCAAAGCATGTTATCATAGTATTTTAACAAATTTGGCATTAATTGTTTTTAAATATTATGAGAAATTGAATTGTCAAATTTTGAAGTTGTACACTATTAAAAGTTTCAAAAACCTAAGGGTTATAAGCTTCAATCATTGGCATGTTTTTGATCTTTCTTTCTTGTCATCACAAACATACACATTTCACTTGGTCAATAATATCACTAATAAAAATCAACCAAAGTGTAACCATGTCATTTGCAACTACATGTGACTTATAGTCCTTTGTGACTAGCTTGTGAGTGTTTGCAACCATAAGATTAAATTTCAATTATTTTGGTCATTCTTATCATTATCTTGTGATTATTGAAATTTTCATCTTATGGGTATGGGTTGGAAACTAGTTTTTAAGGACTATTTTCATCCATAAATAGGCTGATGTATCCCATTAACCACAATAGTCACCAAGTTAGTCACAACCTTAGAAATATTTTATGGTGACTTAGGGGTAATATTTTATGTGTGTTAAAGTTATATTAGGATATATTACAAATTATATATATATATATATAATTTTATTTTTGCATATTAATTATGCATATGTATTTATATTGTTCATATATTAATTCTGGAAATTAATATTTCAATTCTGAAAATGTTTATTTCAATTCACAATTTGTTATTTGATTATGAAAAGTGGGATTCAAATACAATTCTTCAGTAATTATTAATAAATATCTGTTATATCTACTAAAACCATTATCACTATTATCATGAGATATTGATTATCATAGTTAATAAGAGCAATATATAACAATTGAGATAATAATAATAATAATATATCTAGTTTAGGCTAGCTACTAGTTATAACAATAATATCATTATTATTATTACTATTATTAACATTTTATAAAAATAATAAGAATAATGTATTCTTATTATATTATTAGCTATGAACTTTTATTACTTATAATAATTGGTATAATTTGTAGGTAAGCTAAGTTAATATAAACATGGGTAGTAAGAAGTAGTTACAAAATAAGTTGCAACTAGGTTAATGACACTTGCAACTATATTTAAGCCATATCCTTTGCCTTTCAATATTTTCATGTATATTCCAATGATGATGTCTCATCGGAACTAGTTTATGTAAGATGGGTATTTTGGTGATTGTCACTACCACAATTCTAGAGTCATTCCTTAGTATGAATCATAATACTAAAAATTATGTTTTAAAATATTTTTAAATTTTAATCTATTTGTATCTTGTCGTGAACTTTTCTAATGAATTAGACTTTCATTGGCATTTTGCATAACAAATCAAGAATGTAACAAAATATTAACGGAACAAAATGACATATAGTGAAATTTACAAAATTTTACTTTTTGGAAAGACAAAATCGATTACAACAAAATTATTGCATCTATATAAAATAATTTAATTATCATCACTAGTAGTGCAACGTAATGTGGAGCCTAAATCATATAAATATGTGCATTATAAATTTTCAAAGTGCAAATGTCATTTAAAGGATGCACCAAAGAGGCTCAACTTTAAAGACTAAAATAAAAAATAAATAGGATTATCTTTAAAATACTTAAGCCTATTTACTTCCTTCTTTGGGCCTAAACCTTCTTTAGTTATCCATGTGTTGACATCCTATTAAAATTAAATTAAGCAATCCAAAATTAATTAGTTAATTAAATTATTAAATATTAAATTATAGGGTTGAAATGTGCCATGTGTCACCAAATAATTGGCCTTCAAAAGATAAGTGGACAACAATTATATGCCACGTGACACCAAATAATAAATGGAAACAATTAGTATGCCATGTGACAAATTTCTATTTTTCCATGTTTCATATTCTAAGACCATACAAAATGGATGATGTAGATTACATAAAAATAATTTTGAAATATCAAAACAATGTTGCCACTTGGCAACACATCATTTGTTGTTAAAGTGACCAAATTATTTGCATGGTAGGTCACAAATGATAATACATGTACAATAAATGAAAGGATGAAATTATGTTTATTTGACTTTATTTTTACATTTATAATCCATGTTGCCTACAACTAAATTTTCTTATGTAACTTGTCCAATGCAACTAAAAGGATTTTAGTTGTAAAATTTGTGGCTTGCAATTAAAAATTAGTTGAAAGAACCAATCGAAAAAACATCTTTTTCTACTAGTGTATGGCTTCAAATTTTGGTGGAACATGAGATATTATGGGGTGAAATATCATTATATAAGTGTCAAAATTTAACACATGTTTCAAAAAGACATTTCACTAAAATCATCACTTCAAACTTTCACCCATCGTCAACAACACAAATCTTCAACACATTATAGTGCAATCCATTCATTTTGAACTTGAATATTATGAGTGCAAGCCATTATTAAATTAAATGATTTAAAAAAAATTCTTTAACACTCATATAAATCATTTAGCACAATTCTTTTTTATCAACATGACGTTAAAATGGCATTACATAAATCTTTGAAAAAATTGATAGTTTAAAAGTCGTCCAACATGATTTTTGGTTCAATTGATTATGATCACACCCAAATGCTAGCCAAATTTTTGTGAAAATATTATATCATATTTCAAAATGTAATTAATTAATTAATTAATTATGTATTTGGCACTAGGGTTTTGAGTTTGTTAAGGTGTATTTCAATGTTTTGTTTATTAATTATAATGCCTTTTAATTTGGTTTTTCCTCTCATCTTATTTTTCAATCGTGTACAATAGGAATCATGTTTATGCTTTGACAACTACAACAACCAATTCTTAAAAATTAAACAAGAATTAAATGATTCACCTTTTTAAAAGAAGAGGTGATAAAATATTTCAATCAAACTTTTAAGCTTGCGTTTTAAGAAGATAACATAAAATAATTTCAAATTATGATTGTACCATTTTAAGTAAATTTCAACTTCCTTCAACACCCAAAGAACAATATGCAAGTAAAAGAAACCCAATGTAAATGTTATCATCACCCCTCACTATTAAAAAATGTGAAAATCAAAAAGTTATAGAATCAAAAAGTAAAAATTATGTAAGAATTGGTAACAAGTAAGGTAATGAACACTCTCACATTGGAAAACCATCACATATCAAATGGTCAAGAAATTATGGAACTCTTGCAAAAAGGTTGCATGTTTGGTTTATAAGAACATGGTGACAACCTCATTCATCATTTTGTTTTTGGTCTTCTCTTTCTGCATGTGCATAATAAGGTTTTAGATGAACACTTTGTAATGCATGCTGTCATCATTTCTCTCTTGAAAATATGTCTTGATTATTGTTACCAAATCTTGGGCTTGATCCAATTCCTAGGCTATTACTTGATGCACCTTTCAAGGAAGTGACTCTTGGCCAACTCCTTACTTACTTTTTATGCCTATCCTTAGTATGTTTTGCCAATATTTTTAACCTCTTTTTTTTGAACTATCACTTTGATGCACTTCTTGGAAACTTAGACTTTCAGTCAACTCTTCACCTTCTCCATGTTAGTATTTTAAATTCAGTTTGCCAACATTTCAAGCCCATTTAACTTGGACTATTGCTTGATGCACCTTTTAGAAATAGACTTTTGGCCAACTCCTTTCCGTTTTTATGTCCCTATCCTCAATTCGCTTTGCCAACATTTCTAGCCCCTTTATGTATCCTTAGTTTATTTTGCCAACATTTTCGTATCCTTAGTTTTTTTTGCCAACATTTCTAACCCCTTTCTCTTGGATTACCATTTGATGCACCTTTCGGAAATAAACTTTTGGTTGACTTTTCACCCTCTCCATGTCCTTATCTTTAGTTTACTTTGATAGCATTTATAACCCGTTCCTTTTGGATTATTGCTTGATGCACCTCTTGGAAATAGATTTTCAACCAACTCCTTGCCCTTTCCATGTCCTTATTTTAAAACTATTTTGCCATCATTTCTAGCCTTTTTTTTGGACTATTGCTTGATGCACCTTTTGGATCGAAGTAGATTTTTAGTCAATTCCTTGTCCTCTCCATGTCCTTATCATTGGTCCACTTTGGCATCATTTCCAACCTTTTTCTATTGAAGTAATTATTGATTAGGAGATCAACATAGTCTACTTATATAATATCCTTGGGTGGTCGTCCTTTCCATCCATTTGTCCCGTCGTCCATCCCATCATCCATTTGTCCCTCCATCCATCCAAGGCAAAGAGGGGGAGGGCGCGGGCCCTTCTTAAATTGCAAAACTCCACTGTTTCAGGGAATTGCCCATTCTACCCTATTTATAGCACAATAGGTATCCATCTTGTTATGAAGGGGTATTGGCCCATAATAAAAATTTCAGGCAGGCACTGAAGAAGGTTCGATATGCAATTAATGCAGCCAATTTTCTCCTTTTTTGGGGTTTTGGGGAGAGGGGGAAAGGGAGAAATTTTTTCTTTTTTCTATTGGGGGTCGGGCTCCCGTCATCCATCCATGGAATGGAGGAGACAATCATGTGGCAATTTATTTCATAGTAAGGAGGTAGTTGCTAAGAGCGACCGACCCTAGGTCGTCCCTAGCAGTGTTGTTTTTTATTTTATTTTTTTAAGATTTTTTGTTTGTAGCCACAGTGGGGATCTTCCATAGAAAAATGTGGTGACCTTCCTCAAGAAAATTGTGCCAAAACTGGCTATAAAGCCGGAAATGAAGTAAACAACTGTAATCATGTTTTTATATCTTTGACTACACAATCAAAACCAACCAAATATATTTGATAATTTTGTCTTTTTTTTCTTGCCCCCCCCCCCCCACCTCACTTTTGGGGGACTTCACAGTGTCCGAAGGTCACGGGTACCCACTAGTTGGTTGCATATAAAAGGAACCACCACTTCTTGGACCACTTCAAATGCTCTTCCACTTCTAATCAAGGAATCTTTTCAAGCATTATTGCCTCAATGTCAAATTTGGGAGCACAGTGACACATTGAATGATCGAAAGGATCAAATATGTTGTGTCTATGTTGACTGAAAGTGTTAATTGACACAGTCAACCCAAAGAGTTCAATTGTGATCATTGTTTGTAAATACTTAATGTCTTAAGATGGTAACTTAAATTAAAGTTGAAATTTTTAAATTTACTTATATAACAACATTCATATTACATAATATATTATAAGAATAGATGATACGTTTGAAATCATTCTAATGAATAACAAAAACATTTTTAACACAATGTAATCAATGTTTTCATTATTTAACAAACTCCTAAAAGAACTTGAAACAATTTGAAAATGATGTTTTTTTGAAAATTTTCATACATACATTAATAGAATAGTAAATTAAAGAAAATTTTCAATCATAAGGTTCAAAAAAAACTTGTTTCAACTAATAAATCATGAAATAATTTTTATTTAAAAAAAATAACCAATCTTATTCTATCACATCAATGGTTGGTTGATCCATTACTTTCTAAGGATTGATTTGAAGAGGCATCGTTGGTTCTTTAAATTTTGACTACACCCAAAAACCTTTTTAAAATATTTTTAAATAATGTTTTTGGACTTTGGACAAACATCAAGCCTATTCACTAGTCATTTGCTAACCCTATGTGTGTGTGTTTATATATAGATAATATGTTGTTACCATTAGCATTATTTTCATCACATGTTGACATTACTAACTTTAATCATGTAATTCAAAATTATAGGATATCATAAATGAAAAATATGGAACCTTCACAATCATGGCCATAAGCCAAATCCTTAACCATTTAACCAACATTTCATGTGGTGTATAATGTGACTTATAATGCAATCACATAAATATAAACACATGTGTGTTTCAAAAAACATTTTTAAAAATGTTATTTAAATGTAATTTTTAATGTTCATAATGGAATTAAATTTCTCACATAAATTGATTTTCATTATCTAATTTTCATTTTTCAATTTCATAATTATATTTAATTACATACTGTAAATTATTTCAAATTTTCGAATTTAATGTTTTAAATTTAGATTGGGTTGAATGAAAAAATATTTAAAATTAAATTAAAATGAAATTTTTTATTTCATTCCTTTCAATTTGTTAATGTCTTTACTTTCAAATGTAAGAAAAATTAAAAAATTAAAAAAAAATTGGGCCATAATTCCCAATATAATACGTTTTATTATATTAAATTAAATTAATTAAATTAATTTCACATTTAAAACTATTTCAATAATTTCACATTTCAAGACATTCCATTAATCCAAAATATCTATTAAAAAATTTATGTAAATTTTTTAATTCAATAATTCAATAACATAACTCTATAATGAAATTAATTAAAAATTTGAAACACATAGTATTAAAGAGATGCTTTTATTTTATAATTTTATAAATTTCATAATTACATGTAATTTTAAACATTGATTGTTACACATGTTGACATCCATGTCACCCTTGATTAATATAATTTAATCATGTTAATTTAATTATAATCTTCACAAATGTGTCAAGTACTTTTAATCATGCATTGTGACATATCGTTGTTTGAACTTTGAATTATAGAATGCAACGACAACATTACAACTTCAATATTCATATAGGTGTCACATACTCCATGTGTAATTAAACTCCAATATGACTAAAGTAAAATTTGGATTCAATGATATTGGACATGCTTAATTAGTCAAAAATTTATAATAGTTATATCTTAATCAAATTATATATAGTTAATCATTTTATTCAAGTAACATTGATCATGAAGTCTTGATAATCACAAAATTAAAAGTGGAAATGACATGTTTTAAATCCTTAAAAATAAACTCATGTGCAAAGATGAAGAGATATATTAGCACATGTTTAAGCTTCTAATTTGATTTGCTTTCAAGTGTGAACTAGTTGTGTGAACAACCCATGCAAGACAAAGATGACCAAAAAACTAATGCAAATTTAAGGTTCTAGCTTTGCTTACACCTCACCATAAATAAGATAGAAATGGAAATTCATGCTCAAAGATGAAGAAAACGATGTGTTAAAATGGATGTGAAAATGTTCTTTCATACTTGCGGATTTATAATATGCTAGAACTAATGGCAACTAGCAACATGCACCCCACCAAAAGTAAGATATCCATGGAAACTCATGCTCATATATGAAGAAAAAATGTATTAAAATGGATGTGAAGATGCTCTTTCATACTTGCGAACTTATAGTATGCTAAAGTTAATGACAACTAGCAACATGCAACCCCACCATAAGTAAGATAGCCACGAAAGCTCATGCTCAAATATGAAGAAAAAAAATGTTAAAATGGATGTGAAGATGCACTTTCATACTTGAGAACTTATACTATGCTAGAACTAATGGCAACTAGCAGCATGCAACCCCACCATAAATAAGATAGCCATGAAAACTCATGCTCGAATATGAAGAAAAAAATGTGTTAAAATGGATGTGAAGATGCTTTTTCATACTTGAGAACTTATATTATGCTAGAACTAATGGCAACTAGCAGCATGCAACCCCAGCATAAATAAGATAGCCATGAAAACTCATGCTCGAATATGAAGAAAAAAATGTGTTAAAATGGATGTGAAGATGCTCTTTCATACTTAAAAACTTATAATATGCTAGAACTAATGGCAACTAGCAACATTAGATCAAGACCCATGCATGATGGAAACAAATTTAAATTTTCACCCAAAGTTGTGGTCAAGTGAATATGTAAGACAATGAACATTGCCCCTTATTTGATTAACTAAAAAACCAAGGGTTTGGTGTCTACCATAAAAAATGTTTGTGGTTTACATCAATCAATAGTTGAGCAATGGCATGGGAACAAAACATTACAAGGCATACACCAAATGAACCTTTAAAAGTTTCTGTAGTAGACACCAAGCCCTAAACCTTTTTTAAACTAGTTTATTAAGGTGTAATGGGCACCATCTCCTTTCAAATCAAATCAAATTAACAACTACCTTGTGATGCAAAAAATAGATCTATCTCTATTATTCATACCTATTGTAGTATATTTTGCCAATCACCACCAATTCTAATATATTATAGATGATAATGAAAAAATATGGTCATGAACATAATCATATCTATTCTAACACATCTTCATCTTTGTGTATGATTCTCTTCATGCTCGTAGTTTTTTGCCATACTAGTAGGAGGAAAGCTTGTCATATTGCTTTACATTATGCAAGGACATTTCGAAAATGAAATGTTATTTCACAATCATGAGGTTAAAATGTGAACCTAAAAATAATTCCACCCATATTCGACATTTGGCCTTACAACAATAGTTTTTCACATCCCAATCCTCACCTACAAACATGAAACTAGGGTTGTAAAAAGCTAGAAATTACTAATAGCAAACCATTTAAACTAATCAATATATCTAGCCAATCAATCTAGGTGTTAAAGTTTGTGGTGCCTTTTGCTAATTTCATCATATTAAGCCATGGTCATTATTGAGCCTAACATTGTGCAATTTTTTAGTAATTGTTTTGGGTTGTTTTAACTTTTTCGTCTTAATGTTAATTAATGAAATCATTGTTGGAATATTCATGTTTTGTAATAATTATATGATCAATCATGAAAAATCATAAATGATGTTTTGGAAGATTCTTATGGATGCATAAAGTAACATCAAAAATGGATTTGATGGGTTATACTAGATTTATCTTTTGAGATTTGGAATAAATTTTAACATTTTTCTACAAAATGTGTTGCCAATTAATGCCCTAGTGATGTTACATCTATAAAATTGAAAAAAGTACATGACCAATTACTTTTTTTAAGGAACTTTGGCACCTTTTTTTTTTTAAATGGAAAAAAATTGGACCATTTTTTGGTGCAAATTGGAATAAATTTGCCAATTTTTAAACCTAATTTTTTTGAAAAACAAATCCATGTAGATCACTATTGTAAACATCCTCCTTATGCACTTCTCTATGAATCCGATTTTGTTTTTAAAATCAAAAGGTTATTAGACTCCAAGACTCCATGTGAATGTTTTTTGGTCTAGCAAAACCTTTTCAAAATTAATGTCAAGTCGGGTAGTATATAATATTTCACAAAATCAAGGACAATAAGTAATTATTTATTTTCATCAAAGCCAAAAAATTCACTTTAGGTTACCAAATAAAAAATGATTGAGACAAGAGATTTTGCCATGCCATGAAGAAGTTACCAAATTTTCTAAAATCTAGCAACTTCTTTATATAATTTTTAAAAAAATAGAACTGAGATCTAAAGTAAGCTGAATTCTTTTAGTTATTTACAACCTTTCATTTGCAAATGAATTTAGCACAATTAACTTACCCCATTCTCAATTATGTTGCTTACCTTTAGTGTGTGTCCACCATAACTAGCATGCATGATAGGTATGAGAAACAACATGATATCATAGTAATGAATATTTGACTTCTACCCTTAACACAGAAGTGGAGCAGAGTACACTTGGAAAAACATAAATCCGAAATCCATGGCTGCTTAAATGATTATTAAGTGATAATTAGATCAAATTTTTGATGGTGTATGTAAAATGAATAGTAAGTCTGTGATTGCTACATTAAAATTAAATAGTCAGATTTTTAAATGTTGTATATTTGAATGGGGGTATTTTGAAATATTTATATGGAGAAGTAGACAACAAGCATCCCAAGATACGTTCAACATTAGTTGGCAAGAATCCTCTAGAAAACTGTGCAAACAGTATAAAAGTGGTGACAATCTGTCTCAAAAATAAAAAGAGGGCAAATGTGCCAACATTTTCTCCAAGAAAGAAACTCAATTTTTTTACAATTTTTCCTTCATAAAAGGAGGAATCTGAAATGAAATATATTCTTTCTTTCTCCCAACTGCAAAAGTTTCCACAAAATTTCTCACCAACAAACACTAGTTCAAATAAATTAAACTACGCCTGTTTCCATCTATTATTTTTCTAAAGTCGAAATTTTTGGTGTGCAATCCACGTTTTCTTTGTGATGATGGCCAGTTAGTATTACATTACATGCTTCAGTGGGAAGTGAACTATGTATAAGTAATATGCTTACAAGACTGCACCCTTGTGAAAGATTAGATGCACCCAAAAAAAATAAAAATGGAGGGAAGTTTTTCTTTTATTTGAGAAAACATCACAAATGTTTTGATTTTTTTTTCCTAATGTGAATTCAACTAATTTTGGAATTTTTCAAATGTCCCAAAGTTGGGAAAAAAAAAAGCCTTGGTCACAAGAGAAACATAAATACATAAATGCAATTCTATAAAGAAAAAGAAAGCCATATTGTTAGGATAGCCTAAATAACATTTTTTTGGGATTGAAATGTAAATTGGATGAAAGGACTATAAGCATTTCACTATTAAAATCAAAGAACCTTCAAAGCATATAAGTCCTTAATATTATAAGTCAAAATAATTGAAAAACAAACTTCATGATGAAAGTTCTCCATAATTTTGCAAATATGCATGATTATAACTCTGTGTGACATTTACCTGCGCTTCCTCTCAATGGTAAAATGTAACATAATATGGCCTGGAATTAGAATACCACTTTCCGATCCTACTGCATTTATGACACATGGGAGATCTGCATGTGGTGGATTTGGTCATGCCGTCACATTCATACCAATGTTGGGAAGATATCACTTTTTTGGGATATTCGCCACATAAGGATATTTGTGATTATTTTATGCACTGGATAAAGATATTACATTTTTATTTTAAAAACATTTAGATATCCTGACCGAATATCAAATTTTCAAAAATTTCAATCTGACCCAGATATCAGTGTTCTTGGATATCCGTCTTTTATTTATTAATCGAGTATGAATAGATTTGGATATTAAAAATTCAAAAATTTGCTTGCCAATTATCTTGGGTGCTAGTCTCTTTCTTGGGGGCAAAAAATCTCCCAAAGGCAACATTCTTTTTTTGAAAGAAATATTTTGTCGCACATAATTTTTTTGTAAAAAACATTCGCAAAAATAAGTCATAATTTCTAAAAAAAAGAAAGTATAGCCATAATAATTACTACTATTGATTCCAACTTTGAAGAGACCTCTAAAAATATGTCCTCAAAACAATTTAAAATTGTTTGAGGATTCTTGTCACCCTAGTTGCAACAAAAAAAAAAGAAAAAAAAAAGATAGATAGCTGGGAGCCTACAAACCTAACCTAATTAATAACTTAAACTACTTACTAATCACTAACCTTAATATCCAGCCCTAGATTTGATATTTAGATCACATATCAACATCTTTATATTTGGCATAATTTTCGGATATCACGATGAATGATATAAAGCATTTCGGATATCAGACCGGATATCTCTCCCAGTGACATCCATTGAATGTCAGTTTTGATATCCGAGGTGAATATCTGGAAAATCTGGATATCTGCTCAACACTGATTCATACATAAAGAAACAATTCCAATAAGGTAAAAAAATTTGCACCTTGCAGCAGTGTAAATGGACAACACCTTATGTAAGCAGCCACTCTTTCTGAAATGCCCACACAGACGTGAAAATCTGGTGGGCAAAATCCTGGTGTTACCTTTTTTTTTTAATTCCCATGATACCCAGAAGATACTTGGCTGGGTGTCACAGTAAATAAAATAAAATAAAAATAATTTGTCAAATTTTACACTATGTAACGGCCTCCGCTCCACCTCATGCAGGCCCTTATACTGGTAATGCCCATGGCGATATAGGGCCTTATTCTGGTAGTTCCCCTACACTTACTCAGAAAGAAAAAAATTCCTTCATGAAGCTGAGTACATAATTAAAACATTTGTAAATAACTCCTTGTGCCAACTGTAGCTGATGGGCCATGAGTACAAGAAACCATAAACTCTAGCCTGCCTGATGGGACTGTCCAACCACAGAAGTGAAAATTTATTGACAGGCCATAGTTGATGGTGCATACTCGCTCCGGTGAAGAAGTGCAAAACTAATTTGGACCAAAATGAAAGGTTCACTGAACCCTGAACATTCTACACAGCAGCTATTTGAAAGGATTAAGTACCGTAGTACAACGGCAGCTTCAACACACATCTGTCAAATAATTAATTACATTTTAAGGCTCCAAGTTGTAAAGAAGAATATTCCTGAAGAAAATTCTTAATTTTTGCTCACAAAATTTTCCTCTTTGAAAAAATATTTTTTGAAAATTTCAACATTTTTACAAATAATTTAGTTAGTGTCAAGCTGTCAAGGTACCATGGTATTGATGTTGCATAGTTCATGAGAATTAGTGTGGCCTGTGCTGTTGGCCCAAGTGTGAACTCGTCCTCAACTGATTTTTCTTTCCAAAACCTGGTTTTTTGGAATTTATTTGATTTGAATTTTCAGTGGCAGAAATCATTCAAAAATCAATATCTCTCACATTCTGAATTCAAATCTTACCAAATAAATTCCATTAAATCCTGCTCATCAAGATCTTTCCAATAACACCAAAAGCACATTCCAACCCCTCCGAAATTTTCAGCTATGATTGAATTTAATTTTTTAGTGAAGAAAGCATTCAATATTCACGAACTTTTGCACCGCAAGTCCAAACATCATGGAACCAAGCCCATGCACCCCTCCTTTTGAAGAGCTTTCCAAAGACATCAAGAACACAATCTGAAGCATCCCAGTTCAGTGGATCTCATAACTACAAAACAAACTACCTTCCTTCATAGATAGACAGGGGCTTCGAGGCTCTAGCGTAGTTGGTAGTTGGCCTTGATGTTTCTAAATTACATAAACTTGAAGTTGGATAGGCACTGGAGATTGGATGCCACCAGTGAAATGCACCCAGAGCAATGGTGACTCTGGCAGGTGATGCTTGTGGGGTGAAGAAACACAAAGAGACATATGGGCAACCCACACCAGAGAAAATCCTTAGGGCACAGGCTGTTGACAAAACCGCTTATTATGACGAAGCAGGCCAAGTGAGTGGATTTTTTTTGGGCGACTTTTTGCCATTTTGTGAAAACTATTTTGAAAAAATAATATTCTGTCATAATTTTCCTTTTTTATGAAAAGAAATCACCATAGATTGCCGCAATTGCCTACACACACAAAAGGGATTTTTCTATTTCTGCAATATCACCAAATTTTGCTATATATATATATTTATTTATTTTTTATTATTTTTTATTTTTTATTTTTAATTTCTCAATTTTGTGAGGTTAGTGAACTGGCAATCATCCACAAGAGAACTTAGCCAAATTTGGCTACAGGTCAGAGAGGAAAGTAGATTATACCCTAAACCCCGCGTTATATTAGCAACATACAAGAACCTAATATGGTCTAAATGTGACAAATTCAATTTTTGTTTCCTCCAAAATATGGTGACTTTGGGCCTTCTTTTCCTAAAAAATCCTTTGAACAGGTGACAACCCATTTTGTTTTTGGTCACCAAGTGGCAAAAATCCACCACAAAAATAACCCTGGTCATTACATGTAGTTTTACATCAATATTATCAATGGCTATTTTGATGTCTTCTTATTATCTACACATAAAGTTGGGGACATTGATATTATTTTTTAATAGTTTGGTTTCAGCAGGTATATTATGAGTCATATTTTTTGAGATTTACTTGAAGGAAAATACATAATGACATGGAAACAGTTTATATTGTTTTAAGAACATGGTTAGGAGTTGAATGTTATATTTTCCCTGAAATTTACAATGCACACAACTATGCCAAACATGTGCATTAAATCATAAGCCAATATAGATTTCTACACTAAATTGTATTCTTTGTGACGAAAAGGATTCTTTACAAAACACCCCAGATTTTAATTCCCAAGCCCTAGCATTTAGAGGAGTATGACCTCGTAACTGTGTTTGTGTTAGGTATGCTGGTGTGCTTAGTGTTGGAATTGGCATTATTTTAGTCATTCATAAAGCGTTAAAGCTCCACTCACCTTAAATATCATACAACAACCACTTTAAATTTTGGCTTTAATAAGCCACATTTGCACTTAAATGATGGTCATCATCATACAAAAACCCATGGATCAATAATACAGAAAAAGATTTAATTGAAATTTCCTTAAGTAAGACCTCATCAGTTGAAATGAATTTATACCATGCACCATCAGCATGACAATAATCATCAATGATTTTCTCACCAACCTTGAATCAACAGATTTAAAAAATAATTACCTATGTAGATGTGTTGTTTTAAGAAAAACGGCATATAACTACAACCAACCAATGTGGTGTTGAGAATTGAGCATTGATTGGAGAGAGAGAGACTCTAGAGATCTCTTCGAATATGGAATGTGAGTTAAGATGCTACTAAACTTAGCTGTTATGCTTTATTTCTTTACTTTGGAACTAAATGCCCCAACTGCAGCAACCTCTCATGATGCCTATTGCAAAACTCATAGAGAGAGAGAGAGAGCTGCGGACAAATATAGGTAGATGTTGAAACTTTAAGTTGCATAGATGAATGCTTACCAAATCCACCTAAACATGATTGCAGAAAAGCACACCCAAAAAATATTCAATGTCCCAATTACAACAGCTTCTGATATTGAAACAAATTTGCATAATTGACTCTTTCCAATGCA
>Ga0116231_10007992_pt1 | contig 18858 bp, 18 predicted proteins | sample S1TSphgellanicum_2_FD_89695 | JGI IMG/M metagenome (GOLD analysis project Ga0116231, IMG submission 89695) | Host-associated microbial communities from peat moss isolated from Minnesota, USA - S1T2_Fd - Sphagnum magellanicum MG | ecosystem: Host-associated > Plants > Peat moss > Unclassified...
CGCCGCGCGCGATGCGGGGCCGGACGATGTGCTCGCGGCCGACGGCTATGTGTTCGCGACACCGGAAAATCTCGCGGCGATGTCCGGGCAGCTCAAGGACTTCTTCGACCGCAGCTACTACGGGGCGCTCGATCGCATCAACGGCAGGCCGTACGCGACGCTGATCTGTGCGGGCAGCGACGGGCGTAGTGCCGCTGCCCAGATCGAGCGTATCGCGACGGGCTGGCGGCTCAAAGCCATCGCGGAGCCCTTGATCATCTGCACGCAGGCGCAAACGCCCACGGCGATCCTGGCGGCGAAGACGCTCGATCGCGAGCAGCGCCGCCGCTGCGCCGAGCTCGGCGCCACGCTCGGCGCGGGCTTGGCGCTCGGCATTTTCTAGGCGCCCGACGCTCAAGCGCAGGCGACAACCACGAGACCGGTCGCGCGGCTGCGTGATTCTTGGCAAGAATTGACGAATCTTTGCGTTCTGTAATGGCTTTTGGGTGCACGGAAAGCTCAAGCTCGCGTTGCTGCTTACGCAAGGACCCAGCCCCTGGGCCATTACAAAGAGGCAATAGACATGAAGATCAGAATTCAGCCGCTCGCGTTGGGCCTTACGATGGCTGCGCTGGCGGGCGCGGCGTTCGCACAGACGGCCGATACGCCGCCCGCGCCCGGCGCGTCACCGGGCCAGCCGCCCGCGTGGCGACACGGCGGCGAGGGGCAAGGTCCCGATGACGGCCACGGTTGGCGCGGGCACGATGGCGAACGCGACATGGACGGCGGGCGCGACGAGTACGGTGGGCATCGTTGGCATCACCATCACTGGCATCATCATCACTGGCATCACGGCTGGGGCCGCGGCGGCGGCTGGGTCGGGCACGGTCCGGGACTCATGGGTAGCTTCCGAGAATTGGGCTTGAGCGACGCGCAGCGCGAGCAGATTCGCACGATCCTGAAGGCGGAGCGCGAGCAGATGAAAGGTAAACCGCCCGGCACGGACGGGGCCATGGCGGCGCTCGCGAATCCGGGCGATCCGGGCTATGCGGCGGCCGTGCAAGCTGCGAAAACTCGGGCCGCCGAGCGTGTTCAGCACATGAGCGATATGCAGCTCAAGCTCTATGCCGTGCTCACACCGCAGCAGAAGACGCAGTTCACGAAGATCCTCGCCGACAAAAAGGCCCGCTGGGACCACTGGGCCGCGAAACGCAAGGATCACGGACCGCCCGGTGGCGGACCGGCTTGGCGCAAGGGCGGCCCACCGCAGGGAGCCAATCCGCCGCCACCGCCGGCACAGTAAAGCACTGACGATGCAGCAGGCGGCGGCCGGGAGCGGTCGTCGCCTGTCTCGCGGCTCTCAGGCCGGGGATTCCTGCGGCGCGAGACCGGCGTCGAGCGACTCGACGAACGCTCGCTCGAAAACGTAGTCGCCCGGCACGCCGATGTGCGGCGAAACCGCCAGCCCGCGGGCGTCGAGCAAGCGGCAGGCATCGGCCAGCATGCGCATGTTGCCGCAGATCATGAATCGGTCGCTATCGGTGTCTAGCGGCGAGATTCCCAAATCCTCGCAAACGCGCCCGCTCTCCAAGAGATTCGTGACGCGCCCGCGGTGCGCGTGGGCTTCACGAGTCACGCTCGGATAGTCGAGCAATCGCTCGCGCACGAGTTCGCCGAGATAAGGGTCCGCGCGCAGCGCGGCGAGCGCCGCATCGCCGAATTTGAGATCGGCTGCCGTACGCCCACCACGCACGAGCACGACTTGCGCGAATCTTTCGTAGGTTTCCGGGTCCTTCACGAGACCGATGAACGGCGCGACGCCGGTACCGGTTGCGAGCAGGAACAGGCGTTTCCCGGCACGCAGGTCGCGCAGCACGAGCGTACCGGTCGGTTTGGCGCTGACCAAGAGCTGCGAGCCCGGCGCGATATGCTGCAGGCGCGAAGTCAGGGGGCCATCCGGAACCTTGATGCTGTAGAACTCGAGCTGGTCTTCGTAGTTCGCGCTCGCGACGCTGTACGCGCGCACGATCTTACGACCGTCGGCCTCGAGACCGACCATGATGAACTGGCCGTTTTCAAAGCGTAAACCCGGGCTGCGGGTCGTGCGGAAGCTGAACAGCTTGTCGCTCCAATGCTGGACGTCTAAGACGGTTTCGGTCGTGTAGCTGGCCATGGGAGGCGCATTCTCACGAAAAACGCGCTGCCGGTAAACCCTGGAAAGTACTACCCCGCGGCCAGACGGTGGACAATCCGCCCTAGACCTAAGCGGACGACATGGTCGCGCCCCTCCCAGCCGTCAGGAAAGCGTCGCGTGAAATCCAATTGACCATGGGCCAGCAGCTCGGGCGCGGCAAATCGCACGCCCCATAGGCCAAATGGTTTCGCCGAGGCCTCGCGCTCTTGCACCTGCGTCCAGCCGTCGAAGCCGAAATGCAAGGTGAACGGGCTGCGTGCCTCGACCTCCAAGCCCAGACCCCGTTCCAGGCATTCCACGGGGACTTCGTCACGCCAATGCCAGGCGGCGGCGCGATGCGGCTCCGCACCGCCATACCGCGCGGCAACCGCTTCCAACAACTCCAGGGGGCGCCCATCTTCAGACGCGATCAGCAACTTCAAGAATTCCGCATGGGACCACAGCAACGGCATCGCACTGCCGGACGGACGACCCGGCGCCAAACCGCGCTCAGGAATTGCTGCGACGTCCCAGACCTGCTCCGGCAACAGGCCGCCGACGCTCGCGCAATTCCAGATCGTCTCGAGATAGGCGAGCGTCGGCTCGCCCGACTGCATCGCGAGGTGCCCGCGCTCCCCGACGAGCAGCGGCCAGAGGCGGCCGATGCCGCTGCCGTCGAACGGACGCCCGTCGCGATGCTCGCCGTAGCCGTCCTCGTTGTAACGGTGATAGAGATCGCCCGACGGCGTCGCGACCCGCAGCACGGCATCGACGACCTTGAGCGTGTCCACGATGCGGGGATCGTGCGCCGCGCGCAAACCGAGGCGTACGAGGTAGGAAAAATCGAGGCTCACGAGCGCCGCCGCGGCGATCGTCTCGCCGCGGCGGTTGCGCAGCTGCATGCGCTCCGTGAGACCGCCGGATCCGGCGGCCGGCGCGATGCGCACGTAATGACCGGCGACGCCGACGCGCGCCGCGAGCGCGGTGTTCTCGGCATAGCACCAGGACTCGAGCCGCGCATTCCAATCGTCGGCAACCGATTCCGCATAGGCACGCTCGTCGCGATCGAGCCACGGTGCCCCCGCGATCAAGGCACTGATGGCGACGGCGACCGTGAAGGGACTCACGCCGGGATTTTCCTCCCAGCGATCCTGTTCGCTCGAGGGCCCCGTGCGCACGATGAAGCCCACGGCCGCGCGCACCATCGAGCGCGTCCCGTGCAGCTCCGGCTGGCCCAGCTCGTGCAGCTTCGCCGCCAAGAGGATCGGAAATGCCGTCTCATCGAGCTGCGTTCCGGTCCAAAACGGCACGCCGTTGGGGAAGTAGTTCTGAGGCCAGCGGCCCTCGGCGGTCTGGGTGGCGATCAGGTGCCCGAGCATGCTGCGCACGTCCTGCAATTGATCGGCGCCCAGGAGCGCGAAGGCGCTCAAGGTCGCGTCGCGCGGCCAGACCAGATGGTAACCCCCGAGCGTGTCCGTCGTGTTGCCCCAAGGCACACTGAGGCTCGCGACCACGGCACCGGGATAATTGCGATCCTCGTGAATCTTCAGGATCGTCGCGGAGAGCAGGCCTGCTCGCCCCAAACGCGGCGTGGGACTCGGCAAACGCAGGCGTTTGCCCCAGGTCTCCCAGGCGCTTAGAAACTCCTCGCGCAAACCGTCGAAGCCGTCCGCGAGCGAGCTGTGCACCAAGGTGTACGCGCCGCTCGGCGTATCGGCAAAGCCGAGCGCGAATACGCCTTCGGGGTCCGCCACTTCGCCGGTCAAGGCTACCGAGCCTGACTCGGCCGTGGCGAAATCGAAGCTGAGCTTCCCATGGCGCGCGAGATCCTGCCAACCATCGGAGTAGCCCACGTAACCGCAACTCGCCTGGGCAAGCGGCACGCTGGCCGTGAAGCACAGTGCCGCCTGACCGCGCCGCGCATACAAATTCGGTCCGTCGCGCCACGCATCGTTGTCGCGCCCGGTGCACCCCAAGTGGGGCGCGACGATCACGACGAGTCGATGAGCACCCGTGAGCGCGTAACGGATCAACAAGACGTCGCGGCGAGGATCGGGCAGAATTTCGAGCGTCAGCGAATATTGCTCGCCCGTGTGCGTGACCGTGAGCAGCGGCAGATACGGACCCGGCGTCGCGAGCACGTAGCGGCGCTCACGCTTCAGATCGATCCACCCTTGCGCGCCGACGAGGTAAAAGCTGAGATCGCGCAGCTGGGGCTGTCCGGTCGACGGCCAATAGACCTCATTGACGATTCCGTGGCCGATCGTCGCCCAAAGGCGCGAGGGACCCAAGGCCGTCGTGACGAAGTCCTTGTCGCTCGAGCACCAGGTCGGAGCAATGCCGGGTTTGCCGAATGCGTTGCCGCTCATGGCGGGCTCCAAGGGCGAGGCGTGCGAAGGATCATGGGGCATGCTGCACTGTGATTAGCCCGCTCGATGTACGGCAGCGTACACTGGTGTGCCCGCGTCGCGGGCGGAAAACGGGGGCTCGTAACATGTCGAAAACCGAACGGCGAAACCGCGCGACGGGCTCGGCCGCCATGCTCGCGTCGCTGCTGCTATTCGCCACACAGGCCGCCGCGGACACGTTCGCCAAGGTTTATTACGATCGCGCGACGGACCAACTCGTGGTCACGATGCATTATCGCGGCACGAATCCCGATCATCGATTTTCGCTGCAGTGGGGTGGCTGCAAAGCCGGCACCGACGAGCGCGGCGCCGAGGTCGCGGGACTCGTGGTCGACAGCCAGGCAAGCGACGCGGCGCGTATACCGTTCGATCGGACCACGCGCTTCGACTTGACCGACATGCCCTGCCGTCCCGCCAAGCTCACGCTGCGCACCGCGCCGCGGTTTGCGTTTGCGATCCAAATTCCCGCGGCACCTTAGAAGCGGCTACCAGAACCGAACGCGACCGGTGTCGATGTGCACGAAATCGGACCGTTCATAAAAGCCGACGCCGCCGCGCGCGAGCGTGCGCGCATGCTCACCGAGCGTTTTCGTCGGAAAGCCCGCGAGGCGCACATCGATCGCCTTGCCGAGCAGATGCTGGCTGTGTTCAGCGACTCCGGGGGACTGGCGGCGCAGCATCGCATTGGTGGCGGGCGAGCGATATCCGGAGATGATCTCGTAGGCCGCGTCGCGACCCGCCCGGACTTGGAGGTCATACAAGAGGTCGAGCAAGGCCGGATCGATGACGTGCATCTCGTCGGTGCGGAAGTCTCGCAGTAGATGATTGACGGCCGCGAGGCATTCCGCATCGTAAGCGCTGCCATCACTATAAGCGGCCGTCAGCGTTTCGCCGGTGTGGGTGTGCACGAAGCGCAGAACCTTCGGCGCGGCGCTCGCGGGGCCGGCGCCGCTAGCGCGGCCGATAGCGCTCGTGGCGTCCGGCACGGTCGCGCCCGCCTCGCCGCGGTCCGTCGCCGTCGCCGTCGCTGCCGCGAAGCTCCGCAGGCTGGGGAAGTTCGACGCCACCACGCACAGGGTGCCGGCTCGTAGCAAGAAACGTCGCCGATCCGGTGACGGTTGGGAAGCGAGTCGAGGCTTTCGACCGAGCATGGCAGCGCTCTTAGCAGGGATGGCCTTCGATCATAGCTCAATGCTCGGCCGCAACGTGTGAAACCGCCGGCAATCCGAGCAAGCGCTCGAGCCGGCGGTCGTGGCCGTAGATGTCGGCGAAAAAATCCACGGGACCAGCCTCCGTAGCCATTGCCGTACCGTACAGGATCATGACTTTGATGGGCTGCGCCAAATAAACGCGCTGGTTGTCCTTGCCCTGGTGCAACGCGGTATCAATCTGCTGTGCGGTCCAGCGGCCATCATCGGTCGCATGCAAGACGAACTGAGCCAGGGCCACGGGGTCGCTCACGCGAATGCAGCCATGGCTGAATGCGCGACTCGCCGCGTCGAACAAGGCCCGCGACGGCGTCGAATGCAGGAACACGTCGTGGGCATTGGGGAAGATGAACTTGATGAGACCGAGCGCATTGTCCTCGCCGGGCTGCTGGCGCAGGCGCGCCCGCGCGTCGGCAAGCGCGTCGATATTTTCAGGATTGGGTTCGAGCACCTCGCCGGTGTCGCTCGCGCCGGCAACGATCTGCAGATGGTTTTTCTGCAGATAGGTTTCGTTCGCGCGGATTTTCGGCAGCATCTCGCGCAGCACGATGCTGCGCGGCACGTCCCAGTACGGACGCAGCACGACGTAACGCAGATCGCCGACGAAAATCGGCGTCTGTTTGTCGGGATACGCCTCGCCGACGATGACCGGCATCTGCAGAATGCTCGCGACCCGATCTTCGGTCGTCGCGAACGCGAACAAGCGGAATTGCGGGATGTTGACGATGATCGGCGGCGAGTCGAACGGCGGCAGCCAGCGCCAGCGCTCGAGAGTGAGTTCGATTTGCCGCACGCGCGCCGCGATCGGCGTGCGCAGCGCCGCGTAAGTGCCCGGGCCCAGACTGCCGTCCGCCTTGAGTCCGTGCCGCTGCTGAAAACGCGCGAGCGCCTGCACGAGCGGCGCATCGAGGCTGTCGGGCGCCACCGCCTGCGCGCTTGCCACCGCTGCGGGGGCGGCCGCGGTCGATGCGGCGTCCGCGGGCGGCGGCAGATCGCCTTCGGCGAGCAACAAGCGGCGCAAGGCCGCGGCCCCCACATAGGGGTCGCCGGCGTGCAGCGTGCGTGGGCCCGGTGCAGGAAGGTCCGTCAGCGCCGGATCCCGCATCAAGCTGCGATAGCGAAGCAGCGCGTCCTCGAGCAAATGGTAATGATAGAAGCGCGGCTCGACCGCGGCGACGGACGCGGCCACATCGGCCGCGCTCGCGATCGCGGCAACCGCCGCGGCGACGTCGAGATCCGTACGCGGCGCAGGCAGTTCAAAACCTGCGGCCTGCGGATCGACGCGCCCGTAGTGCAAATGGCTGATCAACCGAACCGCCGCTCTCGTCAGCAAGCGGTCATAGAGCGTGAGGTCGGTCGGCGAGGATGCCGGGTTGAGGCGGCCGGCCGCCTGTTCCAGGTGCGAAGCGCCGTAATCGTCCGGGTTCAGACCGAAATTTGCGGCGCCGGCGAGAACCTGCAGCAAGGCCTGGCCCTGCGCCGTCGGCCGGCCACCCGCGATCCACAGTAACGGGGCCTCGGCACGCGCATAGACCTCTTGCACGAGCGCGGTTTCGTCGGCAAGCGGCCGCCCGGCGAGCGGGTTGTCGGTCAACAGCTCCGCGGCGCACACCGACAGCGTGCCTCCCAGGAGCAAGGCGGCGGTCATGAAGCGGCCCAACATGCCGCGATCATACTCAAATTCAATGCAGTGTCTTCGCGTGCGGGCGATGCTCGACGAGCCAAAGCACGAGCGCGATCAAGCTGCCGCCCGGCAGCATGAGCACGTCCGGATCCATGCTGCCCGTCACCGACTGCAAGCGCGCGGTCAGGCGCGCTTTGTAAGATTCCATGAAGTGCTTCATCGCTGTCATTCCCGCTGCCTAAACAACACATGCCTGGGCAACATAAAAAACGAAAAAAAACCGATCACTCGTCCTTGCCCGCGTTGGCGAGCATTTGCCGCAAGACCTTCTCGGCCTCGCGAACTTGAGTCTTGCTCACGCCGCGCAGCATCCGATTGATGACGCGCAGCGCGCAAGCCTCCATCTTCGGAAACGCCGAGCGCCCCGCCGGCGTGACCTCGAGCGCAAACCCGCGGCGCGTGTGAGCCAGCGGCACACGACGGATCAGCCCCTTGCTTTCCAGACGGTCGATCATGCGGCTCATCGCGCCACGGTCGTAGTCCAGTTCCTCGCAGAGCGTACAGGCCGCATTCACGTTTCTCTTCAGCACATACGCAATCACGACCAACTGCGCGGTCGTGACCTCGAGCGCCGCCAAATCCTCGTCGCGCGACAACTCCTGATCCAGGGCGGCGAACACCGCCACGCGAACCTGATTCACGAGCCCCGCGATGCTGTCACGGAGATCGATCGTCTTCGCATCGTAAATACTGGCAATGCCCGCGGAGCCGCTCATGCCGCGCATAATAGATGCCTGGGCAACAATTGTCAAGGTAGCGCCAACGCCAGGCGTTCGATTTGCGCGTCATCGGCCGGGCATGCCACATCGGGCGTGCCGGTCCCGCCGACGGACTCGGTGTCCGACGCCGCGCCGCGCCGCAACCCGGTCCAGAGATGGGCCTGCTGCGCACAGTGCGCCGCGAATTCAAACAGCGGGCGCATGCTCGCGGCGCTGAAATCGAACGCATCGTGATGCGGATAGGCCGCCGGTACCGCCGTGTACTCGAGCGCGATGCCGTGTGCCGCCGCGCGCGAGGCCTCGAGTTCGAGCTTGGTACGCATCATGACATGCAGACTCGTCGAGACGCTGCGCGAGAAGATTTCCCGGGCTTGCAACGGAGTCGCTTCGGGTCGCTCGTCGAGCGGCCCATCGATCAGCACGAATACTTGCGCGGCGCGCATCGACTCGCCCTGATCGGGCAGCTGCGGCGCGACGAAGAACGGCAGCGTGACACCGCCGTCGACATGCGCCTCGTCGTACACCTGGCCACCCATGCGAAAGTGCATGACGACCGGCGGAAACATGCCGGGCACGCTCGCCGAGGCGACCAGCACGTCGCGAAACAGCGTTCTCGCGTCGGCACCGCCGTAGCGTGCAATGGAGCCGAGATCCCAGATCACCGGTTGACCGGAGTCGACGTCGGTCGTCGCGACCAACAACAGCCGCCCCTTTTCCGCCTCGATGGCGACGGCTGTCAGGAGATCATCGGTCACATAACGATCGACGAGCTTTTGCAAGGGCGCGCCGCGGTACAAACTCGACCCGAACAAGGCGCCGAGACCACGCAGCTTGAGCACGCCTTGGCCGGCGCCGCTCGTATAAGAGTCGGCGAGTTCCGAATCCCACGAGGACCCGAGGAAGGCGTAAGGGGCAATCAGTGCACCGGCACTGACGCCGGTCACGACCGTGAATTGGGGCCGCGAACCGGCCTGCGTCAGGCCGACGAGCGCCCCGGCCCCGAACGCACCACCCGCGCCGCCGCCCGACAAGGCAAGGATCCGTGTCGGTTGCTCGTTCGTCGGTGCGGGCAAGCGACGCCCGACCGCATCGGTTGCGAACTCGACGAACTGCTGATCCGGGCCCAAGGTTCGAATGTACAAGGGCGCATTGGCCGGAGCCCGAGTGGATACCCAAGGCGGCAGCTCGGTGCGCACCGCGCCCGCGCAACCGGCGATATTCACCAGGAGGGCCGCGAGCGCCGCAGCCGTCAAAATTGCTCGACGTGAAATCTCCATGACCCCGCCGCCTTCACGCCGCCTCGGGCGCTGCTCTTGACCGTCACTCGATTCTTGCGGTCATGCTAGGTGCCTGGACAATAGTTGTCAAGGCACCTGTTGGCAGGGCAACTATGCTGCGGTGCGCCGCTGGGGGCGGCCGATCTATACTTGGCGAGCCACCAGCCTGCGAGGAGTCGAGATGTCCGCCCGGAGCCTGCAAACCTTGCAACGCGAGGATTCGTTCGAAGCGATCATGGCCGCAGTCGACGCCGATGGCGGCGCGATCGTCGCGAACTTCATCGATCAAGACGCCGTGGCGCGCCTCAACCGGCAACTGCGCGCCCATGTGGATTCGACCGACGCCGGTTCCGATCTCGTGCTCCAGGAGCGTCGCAGCTTCTGGGGGCGGCAGACCAAGCGCTTCAGCCGCCTCGCAGCGCGCGCGCCCGCGTTCGCGGAACTGCTCGATCATGACTTGATGCATCGCTGGGCGCGCCGCAGTCTCGTCGATGATTATTGGCTCAACACCGGACAAGCGATGATCGTGGGGCCCGGCGAACAGGCGCAGGTTTTGCACCGGGATATCGCAATCTGGCCCTACATCCACAAGATGGGCAAAGCGGCGCCCGAAGCCATGGTCAGCATCGTGCTCGCGCTGTCCGATTTCACGGACGAGGTCGGCGCAACGCGCGTGATCCCGGGCAGCCACCGCTGGGACGATTTCGCGGCGACACCGCGTCGCGAGGACACGGTCGGCGCCGTGATGGCCGCCGGGAGCGCTCTGCTCTACTACGGCAAGACCGTGCACGGCGCGGGCGAAAACCGGACGCGCGATACCTGGCGCCACGGCCTGCACATGAGTTTCGTGCTCGGTTGGCTCACGCCCGAGGAAGCATCGCCGGTCGGAGTGCCCTGGGAAGTCGCGAAGACGTTCTCGCCGCGCGTTCAGCGCATGCTGGGCTATGCCTCGCCCGGACCCGGCGAGTTCGCGCCCCCGCGCAATTGGCTCATCGATTTCGTCGATGTCCGCCAGCATTTGGGCGTCCCCGTCGAGCCTCGAGCGGTGCAAGGCTGACCTTTTGAACATAAGCGGTGGACCCCGGGCGCGGCAATCGTGAAACTGAGTGCCATGCCCTTTGCGCGCCCGCCAATGCTTGTGAAGATCGTCGGCAAACGGGTCATCGGAGTCGCCAAATGGGACGTTTGATTGTCGCCTTCACGGCGTGTCTCAGCTTGAACGCCTGCGGCCTAGGCGAGACGGCCGTAACGGCCGCCGCAGCCGGCGGCGGAGCCGCCGAGCAAGCCAAGCAAGGGCTGAAAACCGAAGAACGCGTCAAGCAGCAGGTCGACGCGGCCATGGCGGCCGATGCGCGGCACCGCCAGGAGGCGGAGGACAGCAACCAATAGTCTTCGCGCCTATTCGTGGCGCGCCTTCAATCCGTGGCCGCGGTGCGTTTCAGTACTGCGGAGTTGCGTTCATCGCCCGCAATCACGCGGTACAGTTCTTTGAGATCGCCGGCTTTGGCGGCCGGAACGCTGAGATCCTTGATCTCGAAACTGCGCGTATAACGCAGCTTGCGCCCGACCAACTCCGTCTTGCTCTGATAGGAGGCAAATCCATAGTTCACCGCCACGCTCGGTGGCAGGTCATCGACTGCGTAACCCGGCGGTATCGCGATTTCCGTGACGTCCGTGTCGCGCTCCGGGCCGTCGAATTCGATCGCGTGTTCGCGCGACTGCTTTGTTTCGAGGAAGCCGTGAGTCCAACTGTCGAGTACCCGCGGGCGAACCAAGAGAAGATCGCCGGTACGTTTCGCGTATTGATCGGACTTGAATTCGTAAATCCATTCGAAGGGCTTGTCGATGTCATGCAAATTGGCGACGCGCGCCCGCAAGATTTGGAAGTTGGGAAGCGACGCCGACAACAGCGACTCGATGGGCTTGATTTGATCGGTATCCTTGGCGACGCCGCGCAGCGCATATCTTTGCGCCGCCGCATCGTCGCCGAGGCGTTGCTCGCGAACCTCGCCGGTCAATGCACCGTCGGCGTCGAGCGTGAGCTGCGCCGTACGTGTGCGTTCCTCGGCAGCGGCTGACAATTGCGGCAATTCGACGAGTTTGCCGCCATCGGGCGTTACCAATAGCCCGAAATTGGCCTGGAGAGACCCGCTCAAGCCGCCGAACGGGGTCAGCTCGTCGGTCGGATCGAAGAAGAGCAAGCGATCGGAGTCTCCGTACGACTGCGTCGCCAAGAGCGATGCCGAGCCGATACCGCCGGTCAACCGGAGCGCGAGGATCACGTGATTGAAACCGAGATTCGGCGGCGTGTCCGCGGTGATCGAACCTCGCTCCGTATTGATGATCACGTAATAAGACTCGATACCCGCCAGCTGCAGCATCGCGCTCAAGAGCGTCGCCTTGTCTTTGCAATCGCCATAGCGGTGACGAAAGACGTCCGCGGCAAAGTGCGGCTGGTAACCGCCGATTCCGAGTTCGACGGCGACGTAGCGAACGTCGTTCTGCACGAATGAGGCCAAGGCACGCATCTTATCGAGCGGGTCCGTGATCCCCGCCGTCAAGTCTGCGACCTTTTGTCGCATCTCGGCGGAGGGATCGCGGCGGCCGCGTACCAAGCCGTTGTACCAATTCGCCACCTCACTCCAGCTCTGCAGGCCGCCGCCGGAGCCGCCGGGGGGCAGTACGGCGATTACGAGCCGCGCCGCAATCCCGCGCCACGGCGGCATATGCGCCTCGATACGCATGGCCGGCACGTCAGACACGATCCATTGCGCGGCGGCACCGGGCGACACGGTCGGCTCCTCGTCCCCGTGATTGAGCCACACCGCTCGATAGGACCAGCCCGGCGGCAGTTGTAGCGTGTACCGCGTCTCGCGCGTCGGAACCTCGTCCTGAACCTCCCAGTCGTCGGCCAGGAAATAAGGCCGTTCGTCCTGTTCCTTCTCGTATCCGACGATGCTGCCCGGCACGGCGGCGGGGATCTGCAGAAGTTTGGTGCGAAGATCGGAAATGAGGGTCCCGTCAGCGACACCAAAATACGCGGTCTCCACCGCGTCGCGTTCGCTGACCGAGAAATCCTTGCCGCTGGCCGGGATGCACCACGCGCGCAAGCTCGTGATGCGCGTTTGCGTGTCGAAGTCCGCGCGAACCGTGCCATAGCGGTCGCCGTCTGGCCGCAGAATTCGATAAGCCCGGCGTTCCAGGCGCTTGACCTTGCCGTTCGGCTGGACCGTCAAGATGGTCTCGGCATAGAGAAGCACCGCGTCCGTTTTGTCGTCATGGGCGGGCAGCGTCGCGGCGACGAGCGCGTGCATCCAGGGCGGCGCCTCCGCAGCCTCTACGGCAGGCGCGGCCGACAATGCGGCGAGCGACAGCGCTGCGAGCGCGCAAATGCCGTGGATGCGCAGCGACATGGCGCTAGCGATGCGCCGCGAGCTTGTCGGTGGACATGACGATCTGTTCTGCATCGGCGCTCCTGACGGTCTGATAGAAGTCGCGTATCACTCCATAAGACTCCGGCTTGACGATCAGCGTATTGACCGTGAGGTCTCGCGTCAGGTGCAAGACACCGGGACCACCGTCCGCGCCCGAAATGTACTTGAATGCCTTCAAATCCTCGTGATGGGCCTTGGGCAGACTGCCGGGACGCCAGTCCCCGGGCAGCGCGATGCTCAGGTCGTCGCTGGTTTCCTGCGGGAATTGGAAATAGACCGGATGTTCGCGAAATGCGCGCTCGAAACGATGCGCCTCGTTGCCACTGAAAACTCCCATGCTCATGATCCGACGCTGGCCGGCCGACACCGCCCAGCTCGGAATCGTGACTGCAAACTCGGCGACCATCGCCGGATCGGAGCGATCCCAGGCCGGAGCCACGTTCAAGGTCACTTCGCTGCTGGCAGGGATCGCCGACTCGACCTCCTTCTCCAGCATGCGCTTGCGTTCTGCGTCGTCCTCATTGTGTTCGCGCACCCGACGCCACAGGGCTTCATTGCCCGAGTAAGTGATGGTCAGGGTGCCGGTCAGATTGCCACGCGAATCCAGCGTGAACGAACCCTTGCGCTCGATGCGTGAGTCCTCCGCTTTCGGCAGCGGAGGGATGACCCATGAACCGCCATTCTTGCTGAGCCGCAGGCACTGGACCGCGGTTTCCCGCCAAGGCAACACGCCAAAAGGCGCAAAGGCGCTGCCCGGGTCGAGATAAATATCATGCCCATCGAGACTGACGACGACGACATTCGTATTGAGCTGGCCCGGATTCATGAGCGCCGGATCGAAGAAATACAGGTCGCGCGTTGGCACGAGCACGGGATCCGCTTGAAAGCCCGCTGCGCGGGCCAAGGCCATGAACAGCCAGGTGATCTGCTCGCCATCGCCGTAACCTTGATTCCAGACATCGGCGACGTCACTCGCATCCCGTTCCCCGGCGCGCTTCGCCTCTTCGTCGGTTTTTTGCCGCTCGAACGTGGTGTTGCGCAGCTCCTGCGTGCGCGCGTATATCTTGCGCAGCTTCTCTTCCGCCGTGTCGCCGGGCGCGACGATATCCGCGACGGCCCGCCGCATCACGCGGGACTGGTCGACGAAGCGCTCGACCGCCTTGTCGCGCCGCTTCGCGAACTTCGTCCAGAATGCGACCGGATCCGGCGTGACGATGTCATCCGGGTCGAGGTAGATGAAATCGACGCGATACTTCATTTGATCTTCCGGGGGCGCATCGTCCTCGCTGACGAACGGCGGCACATCATGTGTCTCGAGCACATAGCGGCCGTGCGATTTTTGCGGCGGCTCAGTCCCTTCGGGCAGACCGTTCGGCCAGCTATAACGCGCGGAAAAATATGGATAGGGAGTCAGACTGAATTTCGCCGCGCGAGTGTAGAGCTCGTCGCTGAGGATCCAGTGAGAATTGAAGACGAATCCGAATTCCAAACTATGACGATAGCGGTATTCGATGATGCTGCCGACCTGAACGTCGGGCAAAGTGAAGGTCTTCGCGAGCCAGTTCGCATCACGTGTCTTGGCGAGCGTCGTGTCGAAAATCTCGCGGTCGAACTCGATGATTCTGCCATCCGAATGGATGGTCCGCGCCTCGATACCGCGAACTTGCTCGCTGTACTTGAGGTACGGGATCGAAACGTCGGCGTACCGGCGCCCCTCCTCCGTGAGGACCTTGATGCGCACGTACACAGACTCGCTCGGTCCGTTGTCATCGCGGTTCACTTCGCGATAGAGAATCACGGCCGGCGCCTTCGGCGCCTTGGGTTCGGCCGTCATCTGCAGATCCTCGGTCGAAACCGGCAGCCAGTCTCCGGCGCGGACGCGGTCGCCGATCAGGGCTGCGCCGAGCGCCAGCGCGCACATCAAAGAACGCATGTCCACATCCTTGTCCCTCTTGAGCGAGGCGCGCGTCGCGCTGCGAAAATGCGATCGAACTTAGTTGTTCCAGACAAGGATTGCAAGCGACGCCGGGCCAACTACAAGGCCATGAGTATCGCTCCGGCCGAAACCAAGGCCGTGCCGATGCCCACCTTCCACGTCAGTCGCTCACCGAGGAACAAAACGGCGAACGCCACCACGAGCACGACACTAAACTTGTCGATCGGAGCGACGCGAGATGCGGGCCCCATTTGCAGCGCACGGAAGTAGCACAGCCAAGAAAGACCGGTTGCGATGCCCGATAGAACCAAGAATATGCAGCCTCGCGTGGACCAGCGCGCCGGGTTCTCCCACTCGCCGCGAACGCTCACGAGCAGCGCGCTGATCGCCAAAATGACCACGGTCCGCAAGAAGGTGGCGAGATTCGAATTGATGTTGGCTACGCCCAGCTTGCCGAAAATGGCGGTCAGAGCGGCGAACAGTGCCGACAATACCGCAAACGCCCTCCAGTCCAGGTTCACGCCCGTGCTCCCCTCGACGATCGGTCAATGAGATCGGCGGCCTGTTGCCGCACGGCGTACTCCCCGCTGGCGGCGGCTTGCGCAAAACTCGAGAACAGGGACAATACTGGGACGCTGACGCGCACGTGGTCTTCTCCATGAGTAGCCTTTGACGCGATTCGACCGAGCCCGGATTTTATACGCGAAATGGGCACTCGGTCGTGCCTGAGAACCATTCTCCGCTCGAGGTTCTGCGGGCCTTCCTCAAATTGGGCCTGATCTCATTCGGTGGACCGATCGCTCACATCGGTTTTTTTCGCGAGGAGTTCGTCGAGCGCCGCGGCTGGCTCGATGATGCGGCCTATACCGATTTGGTGGCACTGTGCCAATTCCTGCCGGGCCCGGCGAGCAGTCAGGTCGGATTCTCGATCGGGCTCATGCGCGCGGGCTATCTCGGCGCCCTCGCCGCCTGGACAGGCTTCACGCTGCCCTCCGCATTCCTGCTGATCCTGTTTGCCTACGGTGCGCATGCATTGACGGGACCGCTGGGTCCGGGTTTGCTGCATGGCTTGATGCTCGCGGCCGTCGCGATCGTCGCTCAGGCCGTCATCGGCATGGCTCGCACGCTCTGCCCCGATCCACCGCGCGCGTGCATTGCCGTACTCACGGCGCTCTTGGTTGTATACCAGAGTTCCGCTGGCACCCAGATCGTTGCCATCCTCATCGGTGCCTGCGCCGGTCTTTTGTTGTGCCGATGCAAGGTCACCGGCACGGCATCGTTGCTCGCGACTCGGGTCTCGCGCCCGGTTGCGTTGGCATCGCTCTGCCTGTTCACGGTGCTGCTCATCGGTCTGCCGCTGTATGGCAGCCTCGGTGCGCCTCGAGGGCTCGTGCTATTCAATGCATTCTATCGATCGGGCGCGTTGGTCTTCGGCGGCGGTCATGTCGTATTGCCCTTGCTCAAAGACGCGTTCGTGGCGCCGGGCTGGGTCAGCGACCGAGCTTTTCTCGCCGGCTATGGCGCCGCGCAGGCGATCCCCGGCCCACTCTTCACGTTCGCCGCCTATCTCGGGGCCGTCGTGGGACCGTTACCGCACGGCTTGGTTGGCGCTATGATCGGGCTCGTCGGCATCTTCTTGCCGGGGGTCTTGATCCTGGTCGGTACGCTGCCGTTCTGGGTCAGCCTGCGCGCGAGCGCCGGCGCGCAGGCCGCTATGCGCGGTATCAATGCTTCGGTGGTCGGCCTGCTCGGCGCAGCCCTGTACAACCCGCTCTGGACCGAATCCGTCCACTCAGCTTGGGACATTGGTGTGGCGGTGATCGGCTTTGCGCTGCTGACGGTCGGTCGCACGCGTCCGATTGTCGTCGTGCTCTGGGGTGCACTGGCGGGAATCGCGCTGAACCTATCCCATGCGTAAAGGCGACCGGCGATTTATCGACTCAGGTCCGCTTGCCAGCCGGTGCAGTTGGGGTACACTTTTTGGACGTATGCAACGTCGTCTTCTCACCATCGCGTTGATGTTGGCAACCATCGTCCAAGGCGGCGCTTTGGCCTATGCCGGGACTTTGGATCAGAGCGTCGGGCACCCAATGACCCACGCTTGCGACGGGCAATCGCAATCCCAGGCGCCCGATGCGGTCAGCGATTGCCCCGGCTGCACTTCGCACGGCTCGATTCTCTCTTGCGCCGAGCACTGCTCGGTTGCGTCCAGCGTCGCCGTACCGATGACGCTACCCCCCCTGGAACGCAGCACACGGGTCGGTGTCCTCGTTGCCGATCCCGGGGTGGGACCGTTCGCCGAGCACGACGCGCCGCATCCTCTCAGGCCTCCGATCGTCTGACACGACTCTGATCGAGTAAGTGTCCGGGCCTCTTTTGGCCCGCACGACCCTGGCGCGATGCGGCGGGGTCGCAAACGGTTTTCGGAGAGCAATCATGATGAGATGGTCCTTGAGGATCGCGGGCGCGCTCGTGCTCGCCACGCCGACCTACACACCGGCGAAACCGATCGCCTTCGCCGATGGCACGACCGTGATGGCCGAATACGGTGCCGGCACGATGAAAGAGATTCAGATTTTCTATGCGCCCGAGTACAACTATTCGCTGGGCGGCGGTCACATCGAATACGACAGCGTGGAGACCCCGGCAAGCCAGAGCATCACGTACCTGCGCTTGAACTACCTCCTGCACCGCTGGAACCTCGAGTCCGCGCAAGCGAACATCTTTGTCTGGGGCGGCGCGGGCAGCGCCACGGGGAATACGTTTCGAGGCGCGGAGTTTGCCGGCAACGCCGGCGCGCAGGCCGACTATGAGACACGGCGCGTGTACGCCTCACTGCAGACGGATTGGGAACACGCATCGGACTTCTCCCATCGAATCGACACTCTGCAACTCGGTCTCGCTCCGTACGAGCATGACTACGACCGGTTGGCAACCTGGTTGCTCGTCCAGGCGCGCGACTATACCGGCGGAATCTACCGAGGCACCGAATGGGCGGCGTTGCTGCGGCTCTTCAAAGGCGGCGCCTGGGTCGAGGCCGGTGTGACGAACGAGGGCAAGCTCCAAGCCATGGCCATGTTCAACTTTTAGAGAGGACAATACGATGAAGAAAATGATTCATATGGCGGCGACACTCGCAGTGCTCGCCGCCTCGTCCGCTTCGGCGGCCACGATCGAGATGAACGTCAACGGTCTCGTCTGCGCTTTCTGCGCTCAGGGCATCGAGAAGAGGCTGCGCAAGCTCCCCGCGACGGCCGATGTGGTCGTGAGCCTCGAGCAGCGCCTCGTCGCGGTCGCTTTGAAGGACGGCCAGGACATCTCCGATGCGGAATTGCGCAAAGCACTGACCGACGCCGGCTACAAGGTCATCGGTATCGAGCGCAGCGATGAGTCGATCGCCGCGGTGCGGGCGCGCGTCAAGCAGGACAAGCCATGAGCGGCCCCAATTCCGTCCTGACGCGCAATGCCGCGCTGTCCGCGGCCGCGTTGCTGACGAGCTCCGCGACCTTGGTTTGCTGCGTTTTGCCGGCGGTTCTCGTGGCACTCGGCGCGGGCGCGGCGCTTGCGGGGCTCGTCACCGCGGTTCCACAACTGATCTGGCTCAGCGAGCACAAGCCGCTCGTGTTCGGACTCGCCGCTGCGTTACTCTGTGCGAGCGGTGCGGCTCTTTGGTTCGGCCGCTCGCTGCCGTGCCCCACGGATCCGGTCGCGGCGCGAGCCTGTCGAAGGCTGAGACGCGTGAGCGCCATTGTCTACGGGCTCGCGTTGGCGAGTTTCGCGGTCGGCGCGGGATTTGCGTTCGTGCTGCCGATCCTCGGTGCTTAGCGGAGAAGACCATGCAAGATTCTCGGACCAGCTTGAGCAAAGTTCCCGCCGTCACTCTGCTCGCGTTCATGATCATATGCCTGCTCATATTTCGGCAGAAGCCCGCCAAATCCACGGCGGCGCTCGTGACACTGACGCTGATCGCGAGCGTGAGCGCGCAATCGGATCCAGCGGTTTCCGCGCCGGTGATCGTGCCGCGATCCATGAGCGAACTC